>BNJU01000199.1_pt1 | contig 84653 bp, 108 predicted proteins | sample 8539281 | NCBI WGS metagenome assembly BNJU01 (sample SAMD00202456, study PRJDB9452) | human saliva metagenome | isolation source: human saliva | place: Japan
AGAACGGATATATGATTAAACGGAATTGCACAGTATAACAATATAGCACTTTTCAAATAAGTTATTCACACTCAATCTCCGCCAAAGATTGATCCTACTACAAACATAGAGATTGCTGTCGTACATGAAGCAATACTACTAATTGTTTTCGTGATAAAAAGTGGAAATTTGATGCCAGTTATGCACATCACAAGGCAATCGTTACTACTGCAACCACAAGATGGATTTTTGATAACCGACTTCAATGCATGTCTCAGGATCAATTGGTTTAAATAATGCTAAACTGAGTTGTCCACATCGTTACAAATGATTGGAATTTGGAATACTATGATAAACATCACCGCTTCCCTTACCATAAATACTTTTGGATCACCGGAATACCAATAAAAGCTGAGTTAGACACGATCATGCCATGGCTGAGCACATTTCGCATCTGTCTTCTCATATTTCTGGAAGAGAAACTTACTAGCAATGATCGATACTGGCGTTCGAATAATTGCAGATATTATAACTGCAATGAAACATGTCATCAATAAATCTGAGTTTACAACTGAATCATTCATAAATGAGATGATGACGGCACGTAGGCAAAACCACATTTATCAAAAGTGTAGATAATCCTCATGCGAATTTCTGGTGTTACAATTTTTGTTTGACGCAGAAAACCGATGCTAAGCATCAATAAGTATCTGCATTTGTAGTTGTGTATCATCTGCGTAAATAGTGACATGTTCACCTCATCAATCATAAAATACGCCTACTATACTAATATAAAGCATATAAATAGTAAGGTATTTCATATATATAATCCTGGATCTTCCACGATGAGTTCTGTGAAGGAGTTCACCATTTTGTGCGATTCTACATTAAAAGTAATCACAACAACTAGCTTTGCCCATGTCAGACATTGTGCTCGTAATGCATTCTGTACTCCTTCTAATCCTTTACGGTAGATTAGAAGTGGAAACACATTCTTGTGTGTTTAGAATGTCCAATATTTGGATCATTTACCATGGTTCATGTGAACGATCAAGAATATCATTCTCAGTTAGATGTGGAAGAATCTTTGCTAAACCTGCATCTGCTTGTTTTAGAAACTTCAACATGTCGAGCTACGTTTATGCCTGGCCTGCTAAATCTGTCTCTTTGTGCATTTGTACAGATAAATCCTTGTTCCATTTCAAGAATAGAGAGTTCAAAGTGATTTCCGCAACTTCTGGTGTAGGAACACATAGATGGACTTTCTCGAAGTCATTTGCTGTCAAATAACATCCGCAACCTTACCAATCAGCGATACGTGAAATACCACTCTTCGTTAGGAGTGTGAGGTGCTTGACACTTTCTTTATCTAAGCACCATAGCAGGTGAAGACATTGATACCCTTGATCATATGATTTTGATTTGGCTCGAAGCGATACCAATATACTCCTGCACGAATCTCTTCGAAGCGTTCTCGATACATCCTGCATTGTATGCAGTTCGCAAACACAATGGCACGACCAACGGTTGAAACTTCACGAACTAACTTTTGCGATGGCGTACTCTCAAATGGCATGTAATCGAGCGGTGCTGTTACGTGTTATAGCACATACCTAAAATCTGCTTCTAAAGTTATCACCTGCAACCGTAACATAATCAAGTCTCACGACGACGTAACGTAGCCTGACTTTCGATCAATGGTTTCAACTTTGTGCCCTGCGCATCTTTTGATGCTTTGCAACTCAATCGACTTTCTCTTGGAAAGGTACAAATTGCGGTTTCTTCTGGTTTGGTTCCCATGATTTCTTGTTGACCCATGAATGTATCTGCACCTTGATGCATTAGCTCACTTCTCACTCAAATGTTGCTGAGGTTGAGACTTCACACAATTGCTTTTCTACTCAAAGCATTCATCAATCCTAACTTTTCTAGTGTGGGTAGTTTTAAGTCTGGGAATTCATCAAGTGTAGAAGCTAATGTATTCGCTCTTCAGCCACCTGCTCTAGCTTGTGCAGCATCGTGCATCGCAATTCCAAAACCATCCAAGAACAATTATAATGAGATCCTGCTTTCATTTCTTGCCTCTAAACTATCGTATGTGCCAACAATCTCAGGCTTACCTGAATGAATCCCTTAATCAGACATATATATCACTACAAGCAAGTACAAATATCTGATAACGGAAACATGGTACTGCACCTATCACTCAATATAATGCGGATTCTCTAATCCAAATGATAATCAATCGAATCCACATCTGGAAGAAATAACATCTATCTTACTAATCACTTCGTGAAGAAGATCCAACTCAGTGCATTTTGAATGTACTCACGTCTATAGTATCCCACCACCATAGATGTATGCATGATTATCTAATACATGACTTACTTCCGAAAGATATAAAACACTCGAATCTCTTGCATCGCATGATCAACGTGATATGGTGTCGTACCTGAAAGCCATGTCCCGGTTCAGCTGATGCTGATCCGGATATTGCTTTCATCCAATTCTAATGTATGCAAATGCATGCTGGCAGATGGAGCATTTACATTCTTTGATAAGGACAACCTGAGTCTTCTAATATCTTCTTTGCTTTCAAGACGTATGCAATTCTCTTGTGCCTGAATCTCTAACTCGTTGTTCATCCATCGTATAAGAAACACGGTACCATTATCGACACCGCGTACTTTCAATATACTTCTTTAAGTCCTTTTGACTTCTGCACGAGTTCTTCTAAATTGGTCAAATAAAAACCTGCTGTTTGTCCACTATAAATTCGGTCATTTTCGCCAATGACGCGTATACACACCTTCTGCACAAGACCCTCTTTTGCAGCTTCATCCACCTCAGCAATTTTTCATATGAATACACCGTGACATGTGTCACACCCATACGCTACCAGTTGATTTATCATCATCGATGGAATCTGTACTAAATGACTCGCATGCGCAGCCTGGAATGATTCTTTATCATCACTTCTGCTTCTTTCAAATCAACTACTAACTGCCCTTTGTAACCACAATCTTCTCTCATTTCGCCTTTGCTAAATATGGAGTTTCGTCCAATTTGTTTTGCAGCGTAATAGAGCTCTATATTTTGTTCATTTGCCTTTTGCAAAATCGCTGCTTGTTCTCTAAAGAAATCGATCAACATCTACGACATATCGTGTCAGGCAGACTGTTTCTGTTGATGCATGCACAGCCACTATTGAACAAGATTTGCTGTCTCACATAACCTATCTAGAAACATCTTTCGCCCTTTCTAATACTCTCTTTTTAGAATACGTGTAATCGTATTCGTGACTGCTGACTCCGGATTGAGTTACGAGTCGTTCTTTTCTTCCAATGTTGGATCTGCTTTTCTAAATGCACACGATACACGACAGAACATAGGAACTGCTTCATATTTGGATTCAGTCACCAACTGGATGGTAATCCACCTAGTTTCTCCGCTCTTGCTAATACCGCTGCGATGTGTCTCTCTAACCAACCAATAATACTTTTGGTTGGTGCATTTTGCAAGGCGTATCTCTGAGTACCTCTCGACTTCTTGATTATTCAAACGTCTTACAAGTCTCTCGTTAACTTCTGGCTTGAACTCGCTAGTGCTACGGGAGCGTCGGTAAAAACGCGCGTAATACTTCCATGAGCTTGCCAACCCTGAACTTTTGAACCGAAAGAGTAATTCATCTCAATTGCATCTACTAGGGATGCTTTACCAACAACAACACCTACTGCCTCTGTCTCTATTAGTTTCAGAAAACAAGAGAAAGCAGATAAGTCAGCACCTAACTCAACACCAATTTTGTGTACCTTCATCACTGCGTAATTATCATCCGTAATGATTTGAATATCTTACAGATTTGATTGTTCGAAGTACTTCTTCCATATCATAAGAGTCATCAATCGCTTGACGGGTATATTGAACAAGCGCATGCGAATATTCTGGATGTTTTTCCAAAACATGCTTGATATCTTCCAAATCGTTAAAGTTGGCTCTGACTGGAATTAATCCCATCGATAAAAACTAACTTCAGTGGTTGGATATATTGGAGAAGTATGTACCAAGATTTTCTTCATTTGCAGAAGTCATGCTTACAGCCCACTACGAATAGCACCTGTACCAGATCCAACTAATAGCAGTGCTCTTTCAGCATGAAAGAAATTCGCAATAACTCGTTCAACCTTTTCAGCATACCGGTTTATTTTAAACCTGGTACTACACCAAAGTCTCCAGCAGCAGAGAGAAATCTTTACCTTGAAATTCTTTTAGCAATCTCACCAATTAGTTGAAACTGTTTCTGCTTGGCTTTTCTACAAGCCAATGGATGAAAGGGCATGTCTTTCACAAAATACCTCCTGTTAAAAATTAGGGCTCAGAATATCTCTGAGCCATTTATCTATTGAATATCAAAATCCTACTTGGATTCTTTGTCAATAGATGATCAATGTCATCTTGACAAATGCCGCGTTCTTTAAGAAGTGGTATAAACTATCTAAAACAGCTGTATATCCGCTATATTCTCCAAATGTCTTCATATATGATTTTCTAAGAAATATCTTGCCGCTGAAAGACTAATATTATTTACATAACCTTTCCTGATAAGTTGTGCAAAGATTATCGTCTCTACTTTCATCTTTAAGATATGTTGTCCCTATCGTATCAGCCAATATTTGCACCACGGTCCATTAATGATCACATAAGTAACATCATTAGAAAAGATCAATGTGGCCAAAGTATAACCTTGCCTGAGCGGCATCCCTTTTTCTGTAAAGATGTCCAACTGTTCATGACCTAGTCCCCATTGTGTGCAATGTTGGAAACACAGCAGCCAACTCCAGCAATTGCCGCAGCAGCAAGGACCTTCTTTTCATCTCTGAGTCATTACTTTGCTTGTTGCAACTCTCTCCCAGTGCACCAGCTCTAATGTTAGAGATCGTCAATACCTACCGTTAAATCTTTAATAAATGTTTCCGGCACTTCATTTTTCGTCCATTTTATGTAGACCTACCTGTGGGTGATACTGTTCTAAATAGAAACCAGTTGGTGCGATGATATGAACATCGCAATCATTTGAAAGTTTAAGTAAATCATTCACGTTTCTTCCCTTATCATTTGCAGACATTTCCACCGATGCTTGCACGCCATGCATTCTTTTGCAAAGTTGATTTCATCAATTACTAATGGTGAATATCCAAATGTTGAATCTGAATCGTTACGGATTCTACCCAAATCAACGAGATAAGTGTTCGCGACACATAGTGACCCTAACTCACTAGAATCGATATCTACCTTTTACAGTACGAATCATAAAACCCTCGCTTTTCTAACCGGCTAGTCCACAAGTTGAACATAGAGATAGTAAGTTTGAAGATAATTCCACAAGCGATAGCAGCAATAGGGGTCCAATGGCCATACGCATAACTTCTTTTCTACCTGTAGCCCATTAATTAAATAAATTGTTCCGCGTAATGAAAGAATCACCTGTTGCTCCATTATTGTTGTAGCAGTACCCAGATGCACGCGCACCAATAGAGACCGATTAATAATGCAAACTCAACAAACTTGTTCATAGGATGAACGAATATTATCGGAAGCATCACGGTATGATGAGAATCCACCTAAGAATTTACCTACAAATCCAAGTGGGCGTACTTCAGCGAAAAGATACAATACCAGCACCAAGTACCACGGCACTACTGTTGGGACTGCGTAACCCGCAACGTATACAACGATCGTCTGCAAACACCATATGCACCAGTTGTGCAGTAGCTGTTGTTGCGATTAGTGGAATAAAACTTAAGTCAGCGCATTAATTCACGAGTTACAGTAGCTGTACGAACCAAATCAACGTACACAGATGCATAAGCTGTAGATAAATCAAACATTGAAACTGTTGATCCTGCAAAGATCGTAAAATTACAGATTAATGCAATCAATGCACTTAGCAGCCATTAAAGAAATGAGTGAATTCTTTTAATTCTACCTCTTCCACTAAAAGATATTATTGAGAGTCATCTTCAGCTTCTTTATTCTTGTTACTCAAGTCTTTAACAATACATAATCCAATTAGAATAATAACACCTGTCATCATTGTCCTTGCATCTGCACTGATTGTAGAGAACTTTAGGACCAAGAATTCTAAATACTAATACCAAGCAAAGCAGAGATTAATCCCATCTGTGCACTAAATTGCATAAAAGATCGTACACGATTGGGAAATTGCGATCCAGTAACCACATGTTCCGACTTGACCCATGCCACCGATTAAATCTAATAGGTAATCCTGCAGGTACAGCGTAATAGCACTATTACCTGTAAAGCATAGCAAGCCACATAGTCCACCTAAAATTGGGGCTAAATCCATTTCTTAGGTGAAAGCAATACCGATAATATCCGTTGCTAAGAATAGCCAGCATGGATTCATCAAATTTGTCTGCCAGCTATCACCAATGCAGCAGAAGCAATAAAACTAACGCTAGTTTCGACGCAACGGAAGCAATCTCTATGAACGCATTTCATGCGTTTCTCAAGATACTCTGGGATAACAGGATCTAATTCCATCGTGGACACCGCCATACCCATATGTGACACGCCGATGATGTAGTGCACATATAATGCGACTTTTACTGATAAAGCATTAACTAGATTACTCTCATAATAATTATCTCTCATATTTATAAAGTTACATCTATTAGAATTGGAGACATGTATCAGTGTACTTGACACAGTCATGCAAAGCGAAATCTTTCCCATCTTTTAACAGCTTTGATAATTTCCTCTTTGTTGGTCGTTGACCATTTTTGCAAACTGGTTTGCGCATTTGCTATATCCAACCAGACCAAATCAAAATAGATCGCTGAGATCCGCCACCACTCTTTCACTGGCGCCTAGATAATAATCAGCTTCACCTGACGTAAGTGGTTTTTGATGCATTTAAATCATTTGTACTAATTGTTTCAATTTGTGGATCAGCCAGCCTTCTTTACAGCTAATTCCATCTCATTCCTTTTGCATTCCCCCAACAGCACTTTTCACATCTCCTATCTTTCTAGCAAATTGCAAATATGGATTAATAATAAGATTTTCTCACCTTCAGGAATTTCCACCTGAAAGCAAACCTTCAATATCATCTAGTATTTTAGAAAGCTTCGTATAGTTACCGTTTTGTTTTATTTCGGTAACGACATTTAGTCGCTCAATTCGAGACCCACATTCACCTCAACACGAGAGGCAATGCAATGGCTAAATGAACACAAAACACATCCATCTTTCTTTTCTTGAGTCAAAATCATCAGAAATATCTATCGAGTTTACCACTGATTCTGACTTTTCTCTTGCTGCTTGGTGAAAGTGATATTAGCCTCATGCAAAATATCTAAACGTTCAATAATGCTAGCCTTTATCAATCATGTCTCTCACTTTAATATTCAATATTGTATTTTGTAAAATTAATAATAGCATAATCAATATTACGTCAATAAATTATTTAATATTATTCTAAAATATAATATTTGCCCAATAACAGCATGTTTCGTCTGTATCTATACCATATTCTTCCAAGAAGAATTCTTCATAGTTTGGATATCATTCTCTAAAAATACCATCCAGCATCTCTCTCTCGCCCATTTGCTTATCAACACCCGCCTCCATCGCAACAATTCGTTTAAGTGATGGATTTTTGTTGAGATTCTTTCTCTGTTGTTTAATGCCAATTCAATGCGTGTGTGATATGCCTGATTTGATAGTAGATAGTCTTCCATGATATCTTCTTTTGATACACCTAAAAGTAAATATAATACGATGCTGCGATTGCGTTCTATCTTTCCTGTTGCACGAAATGTAAACTAACAATGGAAATGGATATCTTGCTTAATCATCTCGAGAATAAACATAAAGCCTACCATTTCTGAGACTTATCATATTCTATATGGTTCTGCCATATGCGTGCGTAGTGTCTTGTCACTATCATCCGCAATGACCATTTTATGAATGCCATATGGGGAAAAATCCACTCCTTCGCCATTTTCCATCACGCATTCCACTAACACGATAATTAACTATTCCATTGATAGTTGATCAGGATTTTCTTATGCTCATCGCGAAGCACGTAAATCCAGGATAGTTTCCCATACCTGTTGTAGATGCTTTAATTCATCTCTATTCAACTCAGCAAGAAAACAACTGCGATATAGCGGCTCAGTCATCACTCTTTATTATCTACTGTGGGAATATCCTCCAAGGTCTCTAAAATTACATGTTAACCTCTAAAATTTTTATCTAATATTCTCATTTATTATATCTAATAGCTTGGTGAAATCACGACCCATCTAAGACTAATTCTTGAACTGTTAATGTTTTCTTTTACGTCAAGCATCTGTCGTAATTCAGCGTCATCTCCGGTGTTTGGACCATTAGGTTACGATTACAGCATTTGTATCATCATTATCATCGATTGAAACTTTCACATAGTTTACTTTGAGACATCTTATCTATACTCATCTTCATTCCATACGGCTGCACCAATTTCCATTTTGAACTAAACGAAGTAGATTAGCTGATCCAACAGGGATGAATTCAACTCTCATTCCACACTGCACGCTCGGTTATATCACTCGATCAATCGAGTCTCTATCTATTCCTACGCGCGCATCTTGAATCTCTTTGAAATGGGAATCGCGGAATACACAATCGCTAGTGCTGGAAACTAATATGTCCCCTCACCAGAGATTCACAGGCTGGGCCATCAATCGCCTTTATGTGTATCTAAGGAATGCTTTGCGGGCATATTTTGAAACAACTGCAAAATTATAGCGATTCTCTAATACCATCAAGCGATTCTATCCCGCACCTCTCTATACTGCAAAAGTGTCAATGGAGTTCCATGTGTGACATTCCACTGTATGTAATAATACCAGTTGCTAAACCTCATACTTTCTAGAGTATGGTGAAAGGCATCGCACCCACCATACAAATGAATTCCAGCAAGTTCAAGTGGGACCCTTGTCGTCAATAACATACGAACCTAAATGTCCTTTACTCACAAATGTGAATCGCATTATTATTCTGTAGTGTCTTAAGTGCAGATTGTGCGTGTACCTCTAGAAATACGAATCTTCTCTCAACTCAGTAACGGTTGGGTGTTCGATCTCCACCCCATATCTTAGAAGCGCTTTTGCTAGACTCAATACCGCGAGTCCATTTTTACTCATTAGTTGATTATTATAGTTCATGGTTTAACTCCCATAAATATTATAGAATGAATATTCATTCTTTTTGAATATTCAATTAGAACTTAAATTTTATAAAATTAGTTTCTCATTACAATACCATGGTGATGTACAGTATAAAGATAACTCCGAGTTCAAAACATATCGTATGTTAATAGAAAGCGAGGATAAAAAATATGTTTGTAGATACTAAATTTTATAATGATGTTTATCAGATTCGTAAAAAGAGTTTTATGAAATACTTTCTTTTGTATTTGGTTTTACAATTATTATTGACTACTCTACCTGATTACCAGTCCCATTCAGATGATTTTAGCTGGTACTATAAATCCTTTTAAATTTACTAAAAGTAGCAAATACTAGCTTCTTTTCTATCATTTAGTTGTTCATTTATAATGCAGTTTTTACAGTTTCTAATCCTCATGCAGATTTTCCGAATCATACAGGGTTCTTATACAAAACCAGTGATTTATTTGAACCTTTTAAGAGAAAAATGGTTAATTATCTTATGTATCTCGCTTTTATCGCATTTCTAGATAATCTATTTACTAAATAATATCTCTCAATATATTTATTGGTAATTCTAAAGTTAGCACTTTTACTGTTAACAATATTTTATTGCATTTTTCTGTTTATACTCATCCAACACATGCATATCATAGACGAATTAGAAATAGTATCAAAAGAAGCTATTGATTCATTAATAGATATGATAAAGATGAGACATTCACTATATGTGGATATGCTTACCTAGCTTCTCTTTACCATATCATCTTATTTCTAATTCTAGAACTATCTCTGGTGGGGCTTTCCTTGTACCACTAGTTACATTGGATAATCCTAGTGCTCTAATTACACTTCTAATCAATGATTCCATTATTTACTGCAATGTTTATAGCTTTCTTCTTGTATCGATTCTTAAGCTATAGAATTATTCTGTGCTATTATGCACATGCATTGTATTACTTTCAAAAAGTATTGTAGAAATAAAACCAAACGAATCAGAAACACTTACACAGTCAACTGAATCAACATATATGATTGATAAAATGAAGATGCTTAAGATTTCTAGCATCTTCATTTTATTTTTATAATAATGCGGCAAATAATTTTGTAAAGCCAACAAACAATCTATGTAAATACCATCCTTGATTTTTCCTGTAAATTTAACTAATATTTAAAATCTTGTAGTTGAACAGACAATTTTTACTTTTTCGGTTGAAATGGTTGTAAAAAGCCAATATTAAGAGAAAATTATATGCGGAAATTGAAAGGAGTTAATATCATGATTCAATCAACAGAAATTAAACCAGGTCAGTGTTTCGTTTGGGAAGGTGGATTTATACCAAGCAATTACAGTTGACCGTAATAAGACAGCTATGGCTAAGATGAAGGTTGCTGTTAAAGTTAAGAATCCAAGAACAGGTGTTGTTAAGAACTAGCTTAATTGGTTCTGGACCGTGTAGAAGAAGCTTTCATCGATAGAGAGAGAAATGCAGTATCTCTATAACGATGGTGCAAACTAATCTTCATGGATACTAGAAACATATGAACAGATTGAAATTCCAGCAAGCTGCTTAGAGTGGGAAAAGAACTTCCTCAAGGAATCTTCAATGGTAAACATTCAGGTTTATAACGGAGAAATCTTAGGGTGTTCAATTGCCAGATAAGGTAAACCTACAGGTTACAGAATGTGAAGTTGCAGTTATGGTAACACAGCAACATCCGCTACTAAGAACGCTACTGTAGAAACTGGTTTAAATAGTTCGTGTACCATTATTCATCAACGAAGGGAGAAGTAATTGAAATTTCTACAGCTGATGGTAGAAAGTATTCTGGACGTGCTTAATCATTTAAAATAGCTATGACATTTATATGTGCATAGCTTTTTATTTACTAGATTGTATACCCATGTTTGATCTTACGAATTACTTTTTCAAATTGTTCAACATTCCAAGTAACAGGTGTCGGATAACTAGGATTTCCTTCCTTCTCTGCTCCAATCGCAAAGATAATGAATATCTTCCTCTTTGGAATTTCTGGAATCGAAGTTGGAATAGAAAATATTTGATTTAGATCTTTTTAGTTTCTGGACAAAACTGCGTTGACTTATCCTGGTCAGTAGCACCAGTGATACCTACTACATCTGCAATCTTTGCAAGTTTACTGACCACTGCACTACCATACTCTTCTAATACAATCGGTAAGATAGTAGCGTTTATCATTCCATGTTGCAAGTGATACATCCCAATCTATTCCATGTAGCTATCGCATGAACATAACCAACATAGTTATTAGGAAATCGCTACTCCCAGCATTATAAGAAGCTCAATGAAGTTCTAATCGATATTGCATATTCAAACCATCTTCAAAGCTAGGTACTAAGTACTGAATATTGTCTTAATTGCACGTATGCATATTCATTCGTTTTACGATTATTAAAACAAATTTATATACGCTTCTGATAGCGTGTGCAAAGCATCCATTCCGTATGCTGTCATTTTACTAGGTAACGAAACCAATAGTGAACTATCTAACTTTCTGCATATTTCGGAACTGCACAAATTACTTAATGCATACTTTCGTTTTTGGATTGGATCAGCATAACAGCACCCGCAGTCACCTCAGATCCAGTTCCAGCGGTTGTTGGTACAGCAATCAATAGTGGTAACTGCTTGCTACCCTTCCTGTATGTAGTTACTGTAGTAACATCTAGCTTTTTCATTTGTACACAGCAAGTGCTGCCTTTGAACAATCAATCACTGAACCCCCACCAATTGCGATTAGTGGCTTGACAGCCATCCTTGATATACATCTCTTAACATTTTCTACGTCAGAAATATCTGGATCAGGTTTTTACATCATGAAAGATACTATACTGAATGTCATTCTGATTTAATGCATCATGATTGTAGGGTTCCTCTTTTGATAAATCCCGGTGTAGTTACAATCATGTAACGGGTCAGATGCGCTTTTTAAAACATCAATAAGATCAAGTAATGCATGTTCACTTTTATCATCTTTGGTTGTATAATGTATCTTTTGTACAGGACTAAAAGCGCTTTGTCTAATTCTTAATAAGAAATTCATCATTGAAATACTCACTACATTTATATAACACTCTATCCTCTCACAATAGAAAAGGCATATCCACAAATGTAGAGATATGTTCTTGTTTGTTTCATTATTCAGAAGTTTCTTCGTCTTGAACTCTCTTCGAACAAGAGTCGTGTAACGCTTTTTCAGCATCCTTACGAGCTCTCAAATAACTTATCTGTCTTTCTTGACCTAATACTTAGGTAAAGTTGAAGTAACGAGCTTCGTTGAGTAAGAAGTCATTGAATCAGAGAAGTCTGGGTACGAGAGTCAATCTGTAATGGCTTCGCAAGTCTTGGGTCAAAACGAGTATGGGAACTGTATAACCACAAGTAACCGCATTCTTCTGAACGTTAGGCATGTTAATCTGGCCACCCTTAATACCGTGCTCTAAGCATGGTGAATAAGCGATGATGATTGATGGTCCCTTATAACTTTCAGCTTCTTTGAATGCCTTAAATTGTCTGGGATTGGGTTAGCACCCATAGATACCTGTGCAACATAAGCTGCACGTATCCATGGAAGATCTGACCGATATCCTTTCAGCACCCTGCTTACCACCGAAGCAAACTTCGCGATAGATGAAGCCTGAGATGACTTAGAAGATTGTCCACCTGTGTTGGAGCAAACTTCAGTATCAAGTACTCAATACGTTTACATCTAGGTTATTAGCCATTACATGGTCTAATCCAGCCAATATCATGCTCATCCGTCACTCATGCCGATGATCCAAACAGACTTAGAAACAAGGTCTCTTTTCAAGTTTGAGTAGTTCCTTAACCTCTTGTTAGAAGAAGCCTTAACCTGTTCAACTAACTTGTTGCGATTGTCTTCTTTGAACATTACGGCTGATCATAGCAGCGATATAGTTTCGAATGATGCCTTCAAAGTCAGCTTCAACCTTATCAAGGTTGTCTTCCATAATCTTAAGGATACGAGCATCTCTTGTATGACTGAGCAATTGCCATACCATAACCGTATTCAGCGTTGTCTTCGAATACAATGAGTTAGCCCAAGCAACACCTTCACCATTTTCATCCTGTACGAATGGGTTTTGATGGAGTAGCAGAGCAGTAAATCATTGAACAACCTGTAGCGTTAGCAATCAACATATCGTTACTGAATAACTGAGAAGCTAAATCTGGAGTAAGGGAGCTTCACCATCCTGGCAGCAACCAGATACTTCAAGTAAGGCATCATCAAGGAGATACCACCTTCAGTATTATTGTTACCGAATTCCTTCTTATATGTTGTGTGCTTGTATAGATAATCAGTTACTGGCTCTTGACCTAACTGAGTCTTGCAACATCATGCTGATAATGCCTTTAGTAGGACATACTGTAATACATACACCACAGCCTACACAGTTCGTGTTGATACTTGAATTCTAAACTTGAGGTTAGCCTCCTTAGCTCTTTATGCAGGAGAAGGATCCTTACGTGTTAACTCAACATTGTTTTCATCAGCAATCTTTTGAGCTGTAGCAACTTCTTCTTCATCCATTAAGAATGAACGGATTGTAGCGTGAGGACATGCAAATCCACACTTACCACACTGGATACACTTTTCAGCTTCCCATTCAGGAACGAGTGTTGCGATAGTTCTCTTTTCCTTGAATGCAACATTAGGATTTAATGTACCATCTGTTACACCAAAGTTTAAGAATGAAGATACTGGCATATCCTGACCCTGTAAGTGATTGATTGGTGTTACATATTCATCATAGAATGCATCACCAGTAGAACCCTTAACAGACTTATCGAATTGTAAGTCAGCCCATGCTGGATCTACAGTTACTTCAACGATTCCTGAAGCACCTGTTTCAATTGCTAAGATATTCTTGTTTACAACATCCTGTCCCTTACGCGCATATGTATGACGAGCAGAATCCTTCATTAATTCTAAGGATGTGCTATATGGCATAATCTGCTCATTGAGACGGAAGAACGCTGCCTGTAAGATTGTATTTGTGAAACGTCCCATTCCTGTATCTTGCGCAATCTTAGTTGCGTTAATGATATAGAACTTCGCATGACGTCTAGCAAGTCTAGCTAAGATACGGTTAGGTAATCTATCTGCAATTTCTTCTGCTGGGATAGTTGTGTTCAGTAAGAATGTTCCACCTTCCTTAAGGTCACGAACCATATCAAACTGGAAGCAGTAGCTATCTAATGAACAAGAAATAAAGTCAGCCTTATCAATGTAATATGGGCTATGAATTGGGCTCTTACCAAATCTAAGTAGAACGAGTTACACACCAGACTTCTTTGAGTCATATGCAAAAGTAAGCCTGTGAGTATAAATCAGTATTGTTACCAATAATCTAACTGTTGACTTGTTAGCACCCCTACAGTACCATCAGAACCTAAACCATAGAAGATACATGATGTATAGTCAGCATCAACTGTAATATCAACTGGTTCAATCGAAAGATTTGCAACATCATCTTCAATACCGATTGTAAACTCTTCCTTTGGAGAATCCTTCTTCAATTCTTCAAATAAGCCATTGATATGAGAAGGGTTTGTATCCTTAGAAGATAGACCGTAACGTCCACCAACGATTGTTAGACCCTTGATATCACGTAAAGCACATACAACATCTAAGAATAATGGCTCACTGCACCCTGTTCTTTTTCGTACGGTCTAATACAGCAATCTTCTTAACAGTTGCTGGAAGAACAGACTTCAAGAACTCAACAGAAGAATGGACGATAAAGTGAAACCTCAATTAAACCTACTTTTTCGCCTCTCTCAACGAGTGTATTGATTGTTTCTGTAAGTATCTGCTACAGAACCCATAGCAATAATGACACGTCCAGCATCAGAGCACCCTACATATGTAAATGGCGCATGGTTACGACCTGTATGCTCAGAAATCTTTCTTCATATAATCAGCTACTACAGCTGAATATTTATGAAGTGATTATTGAGCTTTAGCAGCCTGGAAGAAGATATCAGGTTCTGTGTACCACCACGAACAACTGCGTTTGTATGTGGGTTTAGAGCCTAACTGCACGGAACTCTTCTAACTCTCTTGGTTAACTGCTTTCTGGAAGTCATAGTCCACTTCAATTCTATCGATTTCCATGATGCACGGAAACCATCAAAGAAATGCATTACTGGTACACGTTGATCAATTGCGACCGTGTGCAACACCAGCTAAATCCATACAGTCCTGTACGGAGTGTGAACAAAATCTGAACAATACCTGTTTGACGACAAGCATAAATATCAGAGTGATCACCGAAGATATTTATCGTGTGTGTAGCTAAAGTACGAGCTGCTACGTGGATAACTCCTGGTAACATTTCACCCTTTAACTTGTAAATATTTGGGATCATTAATAATAGACCCTGTGAGCTGTAAATGTTGTAGCTAAAGAACCAGCCTGTAATGCACCGTGAATTGCTCCGCAGCACCACCTTCAGACTGCATTTCACAACCTTAACACGATCTCCAAACACGTTCTTAAGACCTGCTGTTGACCATACATCAACATTTTTCCGCCATAGGCGATGACGGTGTAATTGGATAAATACCGGCTACTTCGTAAAAGCATACGCGGCGTGCAGTGGGTGCGTATTACCATCCATAGCTTTCGAAAACTTTTTGTTTTTCAGTACTCATATGTCCTCCTTCATAATACCTCCATATTATAAAACTAAAAGATATGAAATAATAGACATTTGCGCAATAAATACATCGATTCCCCCACTATTTTTCTGTGATGTAACCCAAAATAATTACCTAACATTGTTTTATAAATACGATTCAATTTGTGTATTTCCTTGTCGTTGCATGAAAGAAGTCCCAAGACTTCTTTTTATTGATTCATGGATTTCATAACGGGAACGAATCTGTGCCTCACTTTGGCTTACGTCCATTTGCATAAACATTGCACGAACCATCTTCTCATTGATTGGTGGATTTTCTTTCAGTTGCTTTTCGAACATATTTTCTTGTTAAAAAGAATGTTACGATTGCAACTGATTAATCCTCCAGCAATGAAGAATCCTAATGAACTCCAAAATTCCATAAAATTACACCACCTATTCTTCATGTACCTTTTCGTTATTTTTCATCTTGTTTTGGTACATGCTTTCTGCAACGGCTAAAACAGCGTTTTTATTTCGTTGAATCCTTCGCTGTCGTAATTTTAATTAAATCAGCGTAGATATTGTAAATCTTTGATACTGCTCATCTGTCATTTTGGATTTTACATCTATATCATAGTCATTCAAGACACCTACATGGAAATCTACAACTCTCACCACTTTTTAACTGCCATAACATCCGGAATGTAGAGAGATGTTCCTCCACCCCTGTGGATTTTCAAGGTATGTTACATCGATAAACTCTTCAACCTTTTCACGATATTTCATAAACTCTTCATCTGTCTTGTAGAATTTTCTACTTACATCCATAGTAGACCGTAACCCCTGCATCCTTAGTAGCTTGGATTTATCACCGCAAATGCTTTTTGACTATATCGTGAGACATGGTTTCGCAAAATACCATTACACCTGAATATTTATTTTCAAAAGAATGTAATAGCGGATGGTAATGAAATCTCCTTAATGGATGGTTCTTGTCTGTAATCTCTGTAAACTCTGGAGATTGTACCATCTGTTACATAGTCTAATTTGTATTGTTCCTTTGAGGCAACTCAAGCCTTTGAATGCACATAGAACAATCATCATTAACTTCTTCATCATTGAATTCTCCTTCAACACTATCATTTTATCAAAAGTCGGTATCATAACCGACTTAAAGAAATATTACGACCGAAGGTAGATATAGTTCCTCTTCTGTAGAGGTGGGTGTCCTTGGTAAAACTTCTGATCCTCGCTCGTAACGAGTTTTCACTCCATCTTACGCAATCAGAACTCCCTTTATATCATATTGTAGAAAAATATGTTCCTCCGGCACATGGTATTATAGCACTAGAGGGAAATAAGAATAGTCTTGACACTTTTATTTTTCTTGCTTAGAGATTTCTGATACCCAAAATATCTAATTGTTTCTTATCAACAACATCTGAGTGCTTCACTCATAAGGTCAAAGGAACTATTTGTTGTTGGGAATGCCCAACATCACGGATGTTATCTGTACCAGCCAATACCATGATTAAACGTTCTAGGCTCAATACCTACACCACCATGTGGAGGTGTTCCATAACGGAAGGAATCTAAGAAGAAACCAAAACGTGCTTTTCGCATCTTCTAGTGAAAGTCCGATTGCTTCAAATACCTTAGCTTGTAATTCTTGACTATGAATACGAATTGAACCAGATAAGAGTTCATATCCATTTAATACTAAGTCATAGGCACGTGAAGAAAACGTGTCCTGGATCAGTGAATAGTTTATCTACATCTTCTCTCCTTGGTGCCGTAAATGGATGATGTGCTGCTACCCAACGTTGATCCTCTTCACTGTACTCAAACATTGGGAAACCGTAACCCAAAGGAACTTATAAGTCTCTTCCGTAGGAATCAAGTTTAACTCATGTCCCAAAACGTACACGTACTGCACCTAAAGATGTCTGTGCGATTCTTGCGCTATCCGCAATGACTCAGTACCAAGTCATTATTTTGCAAGACCCAACTCTCTATTAACTCTCGTCTTTTCTTCCTCACTTACACCTTTGTGATAGAACCAGTTAATAAATCATTTTCCATCTTGAGATATGCAAGTGCTTTTGCCCTTTAAAGCCGTGTTTTACAAAGTCTTGTAATTGATCTAAACCTTGCGCTATACTTATCAGCCGCATTTTCAAACTTCACACAGTTTACAACTCCACCGTTTTCAATTGTATTCTTGAATACTTGGAATTCTGTATTTTCAAATACAGATGTAATATCTTGAATCTCATTACCAAAACGCATATCTGGTTTATCACTACCATAGCGTCTCATACATTCAGCCCATGGATACGTACAAAATGGTCTTTCTAGTGTATAGTTTTTTGTTTCTTGAAGATATTTTTGCACGAGGTCTCAACGACAGCGAAGATTGTATCTTCATCCCCAAAGCTCATTTCAATATCAATCTGTGTAACCAGGTGTATGGCTCAGCACGTAAGTCTTCATCACGGAAACATCTAGCAATCTGGAAGTACTTTCTCCATTCCACCAATCATCAACAACTGTTTATAAATCTGTGGTGATTGTGGAAGTGCCCAGAACTTACCATTATAGATACGAGATGGAACAAGATAATCACGTGCCCCTTCTGGTGTACTTCTTGCTAGGATTGGTGTTTCAACTTCCACGAAACCTTGTCTGTCCAAAACATTTCTAGCAACCATCATACCTTATGACGTAAGATTAAATTCTGTTGTATTACAGAACGACGTAAGTCGAGATAACGATATTTTAAACGTGTATCTTCACCTGTATCAGTATCATCCGCAATTGTGATAGGTGCTGTTTCCGCACTATTAACGATGTTAACAGACCTCGCCATGAAATTTTCAATTTCACCTGTTGCAGTCTTGGGTTTATGTCCTTCTTTCAATCACCTGTTACCCTGCAAGATGTATTCATTACGACCATCCTTTTACAGCATCTGCGATACTCTCATCAAATGTTAACTGTACGATCCCCTACCACGGTCACGTAAATCAATAAATACAATGATCCTAGATTACGACGCTTAGCAACCCAACCAACTAACGCAACTTTTTCACCTACATTTGCTAGATGCAAAGTTCCATTTTTCATGTGTTCTTTCCATTACTTATTCTCCCATTGTTTGAGTGTTCTAATAATTCACCCTGGTTGATTGTTACCTGGGACTTATCAGAAATATTCTTTACATCCATTGTGCCATTCTTAACTTCATCTTCACCAAGAATGACTACGTATTTCGCTTGTTACGATCAACACTCTTAAACTGTGCCTTTAGTGAGAGCGTATGTACGAGGTTAGCTCGCACTATAACCTGCATGACGTAGCTGTTGTAATTGTTTTTAAAAACAGATGTTCCTACATCACCTAAACCGATGACATACACATCACAAATATTTTCATTGCCAAAGTCATGTCCTTCCTCAGTCGCTGTTAATCAAGCGTTTCCATACCAATCGCAAAACCAATACCGGACATCTCTGGTCCACCAATACTCTGCAAAGTGGTCATAACGTCCACCCGCAAAGATTGTAGCTTGAGCACCACTATCCGTCTTGTAGATACAACTTCAAACACTGTATGTGTATAGTAATCAAGACCTCTTACAAGATGATCGTCCACTTCATATGGAATCTCTAGGCATCCAAACATGCAAGCACTCGATTGATGTATTCCTTAGATTCTTCATTTAAGTAATCCGCAAGTTTTGGTGCTGTATGCATGCATTCCTTATCATGGTCTACTTTAGATCCAAAATACGTAAAAGGATTCTGCTCATAACGACGATGACAATCACTCATAGTTCTTCTAGATGTATTGAAAAATATTCCTTTAAAGCAGTACGATACGCAGCTCTGAGCTGTCATCACCAAGTGTATTATACATACTTTAATACTTGAGATACCCATTTGTTTCACAATGTCATATCCTAGGGCGATTGTTTCCGCATCTAATTCAGGAGACTTTGCGCCAATGTTTTCAACGCCGAACTGTGTAAACTGTCTTTGTCTACCCTTTTTGTGGATTTTCATGAAGGAACATCGCACCAAGATAATAGAATCTACCAGGCATCTCCATCGATCCATATAGCTTATGTTGATCGAGATGCACGGATAACACCTGCGTTCCTTCTGGTCTTAATGATAGGAATGTGCTCTATCAAATGTACATTTCCTTGTTGACCATATCACTGAGTCATCACGCTTACTTTTTCTTCAAAATATGGTGTACGAATCTCACGGTAACGATAACGTTTCGTCGTTTCATGAATAACTTCTTCTGCGTGATGCCAACGATTCATCTCATCTGGCAAAATGTCGTAAGTTCCTCGTGGTGTTTGATAACTCATTGTTCTTTCCTCTTAAGCAAATATAAAAGCGTCCTATCCAAGGACGCTTTGTGCGCGGATACCACCTTAGTTCATGATTTCTGCGCTCTTCCGCAACGTGGAATACGTTTTATCCCTACTAATTTCAGGATATCTTCTCAGAGTGTCAATCCCAAGAATCCGCCAATGCTTGCACCATACCATTGTCGCTCTATCGTCTTCTAACGTTGAACTCTCTTTCTAAATTTAGTAGTATTATAGCCCTTTACGCTTACTTTTCTCAAGTAATTTTATTAATGTGTTGGTACGATCAGCTACTGAGTACCGACTCTACTTTACGAATATTCGCAAAGACATTGTCCATCTGTTCTAAATTTCCTCGCATCGATACTTTTACAGTAGATGTTAGTGTTTGCATAGGTTGACTGTAACATTAATTGATTCGTTGTACCTTGCATTGCGAGATTGTATTAATAATATCCGTGGGTAAGTGTGGTCGATTATTACAGATGATGCTGAGATCAGAATCATACATCGATCCGCATCACCATCTTCCCACATTACATGAATGAGTGTGTGTTCTCATTTCTAATATTAGGACAATCTATACGGTGAACCTTAACACCTTCGCTTCAAAGTTATATACCCAATAATTTGATCACCATAGACTGGTAAACAACAGTGTGCTAGTGACATCTTCATCGATTCAACACCAGGAACGACTAGTCCTGATTTAGAAACACGGTGTACCGTCTCTTTATTGAGTACACGTGATAAATTTCCATCTTCTGTTGAACGCTGTTTTACATTTGTTAAACGTTCAGCAGCTAACGATGGGTTAATCGACTTTCACCGCAATTGCATACACTAAAATCATTATATTGTACTGATACTCAAACGGTAGATACTATCAATCTTTTTACGATCCATAAATTCCTTTTGGATCAACACCGCGTTTACGAAGTTCTTCTATCAAAATCTTTTCGCCTTCTTCAATCTTCTCTTCACGCTTCTCTGATTCCTTCTTTAAGAAATATGCACGAATTTTATTTCTTGCTTGAGCAGTCTTAACGATCTTTAACCAGTCTTCAGATGGACCAGTGCCCTTTAATGTCTTGATATTTACAACATCACCTGTATGTAGTTCTGTTGTTAGCGGGACAATCGCATCATTGACAATTGCACCAACCATCGTATGTCCTACATCGGTATGGATACGGTATGCAAAGTCAATTGGTGTACCCAGCTGGTAAATCAATGACTCTTCCTTTCGGAGTCATTACATACACATTGGCCTTCAAAGACATCCTTCTGCAATAACTCCATATAATCTGTCGCAGAAGTATTGGTTTCACTTTCACTATACGTAGCGAAATCTTTAAACCAAGATAGCTTATCTTCAATCTCTTTTTGTTCAGCCTTTGGATCGTAACGAGAACCCTCTTTATAACGCCAATGAGCCGCAATACCTTTCTCCGCAATCGCATCCATATCTTCAGTACGAATCTGCACTTCGAAAATCTTCGCATCTTCGCCAAGAATCGTTTGTATGTAAAGACTGATACATATTCGGTTTTGGAACTGCGATATAATCTTTTAATCTACCTGAATTGTCTTTGTATTTGGCATGAATGTGGCCAAAATTCATAGCAGTTCAATTCCGTCTTTGAGACGACGTATCGCAGCAAGTCCAAGATTTCATCAAACCGTTGTGTTTATGAATCATCTTTTTATAGATTGATATAAAGTGTTTGAGCGACCAAGATACGGACTTAATCTTTATGACTCTTTAACATGCAGAGATATCTGTAATCATTTTATTAACAGCCGCATCACGTTCTGCCCGCTTTTGTTTTCGACAAGATGAGCGATATGATAATACTCTTTCGGCATCAGTAATAGAAACACAAAATCTTCTAATTCATTCTTAATAGAACTAATACCTAAACGGTGCGCACCGGTGCGTATCCATCAAGGTCTCTGCCGCAATTTCTTCTGTGAAGCTTCTGGTTGAAACTCTAACGTACGCATGTTGTGAAGTCTATCCACGTTTAATTAGAATGACACGAATATCCTTGCCATCGCAATGAAGATCTTACGATGGTTAGCTGCTTGATATTCTGGATCATCTTTACCTTTAAAGTTCAGATTACCAATCTTTTGTAACAGCCTCTACTAGACTTGCTACTTCATCGTCAAAGTCATGTGCCAACTCTTCACGTAATGTTACAGTTCTTCAATCACATCGTGTAAAAATCCTGCCGCAATCAGTCTTTGACCGACACGTAGTGTCGAAAGAATATATGCTACATTTACAAGGTGTACAAAATATGGTTCACTGCTCTTGCGGAACATGCCTGCATGTTTCTCGAAGCATACTAGCCGCTTTTTCAATCAGAGCCAAATTTTTCAGGCAAATGAATATAGTATTTGCCTCTTTCATGACATCTGCCACAGTTGGATTCTTACCTTTAGCCATATTTTTCACTCCTACTATTTTTGCATCGAAAGATTGCTCTTCGATTATACTTATTTATCGCTTAAGCGAGTCATCGCATAGATGTCATAGCCTTTCAAGCGCTTTACGGCCATCCATGTCATCACCGTATAATTCAATCACAAACGCGAAAACCAGCTACGATACCACCCAATTGTTCAATCATCTTCGCAGTAGCCTTCGCTGTTCCACCCAGTTGCTACATAAGTCATCAATGATTACAACACGCTCGACTGCTTAATTGCATCTTTGCGTGCGCACTTCTATTAGAACCATATTCTAGTTCATATTTCCAGCTAATTGTTTCACGAGAAGCTTCCTGGCTTACGAACCGGCACAAAACCTAGTCCTAGTTGAACTGCAACTGGGCAGCCAAAAATAAATCCTCTACTGGACCAACAATCATATCTGCGTTAACGCTCTTTGCGTAATCACATAGACGATTCTGTCACTTTCTCAAAACGCTTCTGCGTTTTCTAGAATTGGTGTAATGTCTCTCAAAAAGAATCCTTTGATTGGAAAATCTAACAGACGCAATGTAATCTCTCAATCTTTTAATGCCATGATAAATCCCTCCTGTGCGGATACAAAAATAGTTTTTGTAACATGCATTCTTTAGTATAGCAGATTCAGACAATATCTTCGAGTATCATTTGACAGGTTGTACGATTCCGCCATCGATTAATAGATAGTTTTCAATCAAACGCTTTTGGTAGAATCGGAGCTCACAATATTTCTATTCTTATATGGTACAGCTTCAAACTCCGCTACTATTTGGATTAGGTGTTCACCATCTTCGCGGGTCTCTTTACGCTCTACCACATTCCATACCCCTCAAGCGCAAAAGTAGGCTCAATCATTTCTTTTGGATATGGTATAAAAACAATCAATATCAATGATGTTGTTAAAGTTAATATCCTCTACATCAGTACTGAATTGCATCTTGTACTGGTTCTATATATTCATAACCTGTCTTAGACTATCTTCTTCGTGCTTGTTGATAAACTCTTCAAACTTTTCAATTGTACCGAGATACCAACTGCTTGTTCATGCCCTCCAAAGGCTACAAGATTTTCAAAAATCTTTAAAGAAATCAAAGAGATTAAAAACCAGGTACACTTCTTCCACTGCCCTTAATCGTCATTGCATGGCTTTTGGCCATAACAAGAACTGGTCGATGTAATTGTGAAACGATACGACCTATGACCAAACGACAGATACCCCTTCATGGAAATCTTCTTGATATAGGATAGAAACTTCTATCCGCAATCATATTAATTGCAGTCTCACTAATGGAAGTACTAATTTCCTTTCTCTTTTCATTGATGATTTTACCTGAGTAGCGTAGTGTAATCTGTTCTTCATTGTTTGAAAGTAAGAACGGAATCATCGTATTGACATTGGCAAGATCACTCATGCGTCCAAGACTATTGAGCTTTTGGGAACGATAGAGAATGAAATAGAAGTCATATCAATACTGCTACCAGGATTTAAAAAGAGTGATCGCTACGCGGTCTACCCTGCTTTTAATACAGTTAGCCCTCGCTTAACGATACGTCTTGTTTCTTTTCCATAGAGGCATTACATCCGCAATTGCCGCAACACATGCAAAAAGCTGTTTGGATTATCGCAATCAGATTGGTGTGCACCTGCAAAAGCAACACCTGCACCAGAAAGATAACAATATTCACTTTTCCATGTAGTTTGATGTACTACATATGGAGTTTTGATTTCTTCTGTCAATTTGTGATGATCGGTAATAATAATATTCAACCCAAGTTCATTGGCTTTTTGAATGCTCGATGAGCTTTGACACCGTTATCGACGGTGATAATAAAGGGCTATACTCTGATGCGCAAGTTCAACCGTATGTGCAGATAATCCATATCCTTCTTTTCATACGATCTGGTATGTACTAACCATATTCAATCTTTAACTTCATCAAGGTCATCTTCATGATAGTTGTTGAACAGATACCATCCGCATCATAGTCACCCGCAATCATGACTTTTCATTGTTGTCCCTTGCTGCAATAGACGTTTGCAGCACTTTTGAATACAGTCTGCTTTACTAGTTGTTAGTGTTGTATCATTCGCAAAATAATTCACTGACTTTCCTCATCCAGATGAGAAGCTTTAATAGTTTCTGCACTTTAAAAAGACCAATCTTATAGTTTTCTTTGCACTAGATGCATCTACATCGATTACGTTATACCATTCTTCAAAAAGCCAACCTCTAAATACATCTCCACGATGTTCAAAGTTCTTGAAGTGATCATAAGAACTTGCGGCTGGGATAATACATGCATGATGAGGCCGTGTTAGTTTCTTTTGCAAAGACAACAGCTTTCTTCGAGAGTTTCTACTTGATATAGTCCTGGTCTAAGTAGGTCCTTCTTTTCCATTTCAGAATAGATGCGCTTACCTGTCGCATACATAAAAGATGACTTGTACGTCACTTACGTGCATGTAAGTAGTCTTCTACTTCATCCTATTCAATACCACGATCCATTCCACCCTACATGAGGCACAGTATCAACATTTCTCAATTGATTCTAAAGTCTGGAATACAGGATTGACCAATTGTAGAAATGAGTCATTGATAAAACGAACTCCTTGATACTCTCCTGAATCTTCTAAACGATGTGCCAGCGGCCTAAACCAGCAATCGCCTTTCTTTACACTTTCATCACTAACACCCCAGTCTTTATTTGCGATAAAGTAGGCAACCGCAAGACTGCCGAGTACAGTATGTTCGCCTATTAATCTTGCACTAGACGCATCTAGTATGTCCTGGAATACATAACGTCGTTCCATGGGCTGTAATATCTTTACCAATTAAGTATGGTGTATTTAGTGATAACTTAATGAAGTCTTTTCATCTCTTCATGCATGATGACCGATCGTCTTTGCATTTTGATTTGTAAAATATGAGATTTCGCAAGTCCATACTCTTTCCATCGTTCCATAATGATCAAGTGTTCTCTCGTATAGGGTTTTAAGAAAACTGCATATTTTGAGCGAATAACGACAAATCTCTAACTGATGACAAGATAACTCTAGCGCAGCGTATGCGCCATCTTCCATCTCATCAATCGCTTCCAAAACAAGGAATACCAATATTACCAAACTAAGCATACTTGATACTTCTCTTTAGTAGCGCAGCCAAGTGATGTTGTGGTAGATTTTCCTTGTGCCTGTTATACCGACAATGTGATCACGATAGTGTTTGATAAATAACTCCGCTTTCCCTGTTATCTTACTTACATCAATAGAATCAGGAATCACAATACCAGGTGATTTGAGAATCAAGTCAAAAGTGATTCAAATTCACATCTGCTTCACATGCACAAATTGTATGAACAGTTTCATCCTCCGCCTTTTTAGAGATGGCCCAGGTTTTGATTCAACAATCGTTAATACCTGCTCAGGAAGTAATCGACGAATCAAACGATATGTAGCTTGCCTCACGACCATACCCCATATTACGATATTCTTATTGGCAAATTCATTTTTCCATGCTTGTAGGCTCATCACGCTTACCTCCTTAGCGATTGACGAAGATAGTTGTATTACTTTTCTAAATTTCTCCGTTTGATATTCAATCATCTCTTTCATAGTAGAATCTGTTGAATGGTATCTTCGATAAAACAAGAATGCATTCCTGCTCTTCTTGTGGCGATAATTCCTTGTTTAGAATCTTCTAGAACAGCACTCTGCTGGTTGTACATCTAATATTTTAGCACCAACCAGGAATATTTCAGGATCTGGTTTTGCGTGTGTTACCATATCCCCTCCAACAATAGCATCATACTCTAATGGCGTCGATACCGTCGACAATAACGCTTCCACGTATGTGCGATGGCTGCTAGAACAAAAATCCCAATACGATAACCATTTTGTTTAAGCCAATAAAATGAGTAATTAATCCCTTTCTTATTCAAAACAATCTTTTCTGAATCGATGACCAAAATGAAATATCAAATCTCTTTTCTTCATCACCTATACAAGTCCATTCCACTGGAATGGAAGAAAGATAACGATTGAGTTCTTCCCCACCAGAACCAGTAATATTGATGAAGAAATCTTCTGGTAAAGTAAACTTAATTTCCAGTTTCATCTTTCCATATTTAGCGAGATAAGCTCTGTTTCAAAACATCAAAACCATCACAATCAACTAGGACAGCCTTTTTATATCTAACTATACACTCTCTAATATCAAAGCAGCGGTATGCCCGCTGCTTATTGTTCATTGCCGTTAATACCAGAAATGGTGTATTCATCAAGAAGTTCTTTCTAACTTTCTTATCTTTCTTTTGTTTTGTAGTCTTCTGTTTTGGGCTTGACTTCACGAATCAAGCACCATACGTAAGCCGCAATAAATACAGATGAACTTGTACCAGCAATTAATCACGACTAACATTGCAACATGAATGTGAAGATGGAATTACTACCCATGATGAGTAAGAAGATGACAGGAATAATCGTAGTCAATGATGACATCAAGGACATCTTGATAGCTTCATCAATCGCTTCATTTGCGATAGCACGATATTCTGTAGGTTCATATGATTACGTAGATTTACTTCTTCACGTACACGGTCGAATACAATAATAGAGTTATTGATCGAGTAAACCAATGATCGTGAGTAATACAGAAATTAGTTCAATATTAACTTAGTCTTAAGATACCAAATACCGCAATTACAATTAGTCACGTCATTACAAGTGCGACTAAGCAACCAAACGCATAGTCAAACTCATAACGGAATGTGATATACGCCAGCATTGCAATCCACGCAACAACCGTTAGAATTACAGCACTCTACAAGTTCGGAACCGACTACTGGAGTAACGATGTTATCACCAGGTTCAACAATTATACTTTTGTTCAAACGCTTTCTTAATTGTTGTTAACTGTTCTTTTATCTAAAGAAGCCTTTTGTTGTGGCGTAAACAGTATGTTCACCAGCACTTTGGTAACTAAAGCCCTCTATAGCCTAATGTTTCATTTCTGGCTTCCACATCAGAAACATTTATAACTGCTCAGAAGTAACAGTCAACTTTGTACCAGACGCAAAAGTCAATACCTAAGTTTAAGAAACCATTTCTAGCTAAGTTAAAGAAATGAACGCTAGAGATAATACAATAATAGAAAATGCCAACAGCTACTGCATATTTTGCCTTACTCCATGTAATCAAACTGAATGTACCTGTGTAGAATTGTTTTTCACCCTTTGATACATCAGACTTTGATTCTTTTTAACAGCGAATAAAACCTGGCTTTACCATCACAAATTTCCAGAGTCAACAATGAGATTCAATAACCACTAGAGAACCTACATTAAGAATCAACGTCATAATAACTGTGATAATTAACATAGTCGCAAAGCCTTTTCACTGTACCTGTCTCAGATATACATAATTAACGCGGCTAGTAGTGTTGTAAACTGTGCATCGAAGATTGCCCCAAAGGATAACCTGCCACCCTCTGCAACTGCAGCACGGACACTTCTACCTTTGTATAACTCTTGGACGAATACGTTCATAGTTACTGATATTCACATCGACAGTCATACCAACACTCCACACAAGTGCACCGATACCAGATAATGTAAATACAGCACCCATTAAGGAGTAGATTCCAAATACAGCCCATACTAGAATGCAAGCATGATAGATGAAATCAAAACCTGGTAAAACGATATGACGAAGATCATAATAGCCATAACAACGGCAACACTGATTACACCTGCAAGTGTTGTTACCTGTAAAGCATCTGCACCATATGAAGCAGACACAACATTACTGGATAGTTCAGTTAACTTAACTGGTAAAGAACCAGAATTGATGAGGATTAGGCTAAAGTTCTAGCGGAATCTCTGTAAAGTTTCCAGAGATAATGCGAGTCGCCATTAATTTCTGATTGTACAGAGGCAGCTGAGATATACTTAGTCTCTTCACCATTCTTGCCTTCGCAGCTTCCGCAGCATATGTATCGCCATCTTGCCAATCAAGCCATACAATCATGATGTTTGCGCTATTACCCTTTTTTGCAATTGCCTTTGTCATTGCTGCAAACTTCTCTTTATCCGCAACCCTTTAAAGATACGATAGGTTCGCCATCTTTATACGCAAGAGATGCACCACCTTCTGTAAGATAGATGAATCAGCTAATTCATTATTATCTACATCGCGGAATGTAAGATTGCTGTTGTACCAATTAATTCACGTGCTGTTTCAAGGTCTTTCGCACCTGCAATCTGTACACGAACGTCGGTTATTGCCTTCCACTGTAATCTGTGGTTCACTAACACCCAACACGTTGATACGCTTTGAAATACTGTTAATTACTGCAGACATATCAACTGCAGCACCTTCATTTAACGGTTCTACCTGATACAAGATTTCAAAACCGCCAGTGTAAGTCCAAGCCTAAATTTAAACTAGAGATAATTGAGCATTGTTGTAGTGATTAGCACCCAACAATAGAACAATTAACGCATTTCGGCTAATTTACTTTTTCTTTTGTAGTATATTTCATAGTTAATTCCTCCGATGACATCCGCAAAATCTTCAAGGTTTTTCTTCGCACCATCAATAACAGCTTGGGTTGATAAGAAGCGTACAACATCATTTGCAGCAACGTTCCACACAACATCAACAGCTTGATTGAGCGTTCGCGGTGATTTATTGCGCTACAAATGATTCAGATAATCCTCAAGATTTACATATGTGAAGAGTAGGCAAATCTTCTTTTGTAATTTTTGTAATTTGAGAACCATCGTCAGTTCCACTAATCGATGATTCATACCAAAAGTACTTTGTACATGCCTTCCTCCTAACAACTTAGTTATTATACCAAAAACATCTTTTGATAACTATACTTCAAAATGATAATACTTATCAATATTATACTTGTTTTCCATCTCCTCAAACAAAAATCCTAGAATTTTTCATCTAGGATTAATGTATTCTATGAGTAGTCCGATTCCAGCAAAATTGCTCTACAAGCCAGAACATACGTACAATACTAACTTCAGGCATACCCAATGTCGGAATGCATAATGAATCGGTGTATAGGGGAATACTTTCATGTCTAATTTTTACAGAACCAATCTGAATCATCACACAAAGTGTTTCAATCACTGGTACCCTGCAATCAAAATTAATAACAATTTCGTTTTCAAATCATCGCTAAGGCAGCTAATACACCACCTCAAAGCAAGTGAACCAGTATCACCCATAAACACACGCGCTGGTTTTTTATTGCAGTAAAGATAGCATAGCTAAAGCACCAATCAACATACCACAAAGATTGCCAAACCAATCTTCTCTTGTTTTTAGAGTAATAACGATATGGTATTAAAGCGATAATACTAACACCAGAAGATAATCCATCCATACCATCCGTTAGATTCACCGCGTTGCTGGAGCCAGCAAACACAAATAATACTAAGAAGAAATATGCGATACCAAGTGGTATTACGATACGAGTAATTAGAAGTGTAATTTCAAAGATGCTAAAGAGCGATATAGCACGAAGAATATTACTGTACATAAAACCTGCATCAAAAACTTATGAAGGTGGTTTTAAACCTTCATTGTTTTTAAGTACAGCAATTAAGAAATCATCCACAAAACCACTGATACAGCCCATAAACGCTAATAGTACAATCAGCGTATCAAGGTCTTGAAAGATTCCTTTTACGAAAATCAAAGTTAATACAACTGGAACGATAATAAACTAAAAGATACCACCCATGATAGGTGTTCTCGCCTTCTTCTTATCATCCTCTAATGCATATTCACTAACAGTTTGTTTGAAACTTAACTTTTTAAGATATTGAATCAAAAATGGCATTGTCACTAGTACAATACTAAGACTCAGTACGAAATATAAGCACATTTGAAATATTGACATATTTACTCCTGACTACCCACCAAAGTGGATGAGATAGTGGCACCTTTTTCAATGTATGAACCTGGCGGTATATCTTGTGAAGTCACAACTGATGTTTCATCACCTGTGATGGTAACATCTAATCCTGTCGCTTGCCAGAATCCAGCTACATCCTGTCTACTCCATCCAAGCATATTCGGAATATAGATCGTATTAGCATTGGTAACTAAGAATACCTTTTGTCCCGTTGTCACTGAATGTCCAACTTGTGGATATTGACGAATAACAGTATTTCCATCACCCAAGTTATATAGTTCTGTTCCATAGGAAGAGAGTGTATTTTTGTACATAGCTTAAACTATGGTTGATCAACGATAGCATCTCATATACCGAAACAGTTTCTGCTGTATTTTCTGGTGTTTCAGCTGTCTGCTGTGCAAAACCCATATTGCATCGCAATACGACGTAATAAGTTTACTTGCGGTTGTTGGTTGACTGGTGCACTTGAATCAATTTGGATTGCATAATAAACCAGAATCTGTGGGTTATCTGCCGGTAAAGCACCCATAAAGGAATAGATATACTTACCAGATTGATAACTACCATCAACCGCCAATTCAGTTGTACCTGTCTTACCCATCACCTTGCATTCTGGGATACGATAACCACTGACCTGTACCCTTTATCATCATTTACTACACGATATAGAATACTCTGTAACTGCTTTTGCGGTATCACTTGTAATCGGATGACCTACAACTGTCTTATTTGCTTTATAGATATATTTCGAATTGTCATATCCATCACGAATAGAATCTACGAAATATGGTTTTACCATTGTGCCATCAGAGAATACAGCACTATATGCTTGCATCAACTGCAACATCGTAACCGTAGAACCTTGGCCAAAAGATAATGAGAGTTTATCGAAAGGATACGTAAAGTTTAATGTACCAGTTGCTTCTGGTAACCCATCTGTATCTACATCATTGAAGAAACCAAACTTTCTTAAATACTCTAGATTAATATCTGGGGTAATCACTTCATTTTGAACTGTACCAGCTACAGAGTTTAGCGAGTAGATAAGACCTGTATCAAAATCAACAGAACCATACTGATAACGATCTGCATTGTAAACACAGCCTAGGCTATTATCTGCTGTTGCACGAATTGGATTGTTCTGGCTATCGGTGCCATAGCAATAAGAATTACCATTTGTTAATTCAGAGCCATTATACTTACCTTCATTGATAGCCGCAGCCCATGTGAATGTCTTTAAAGTAGATCCTGGCTCATATGGAACCTGTGCACCCGTATTTGTATAATCTGTAATCTCTCGAACATTTGGGTCGAAGGAGTTTGATTGACCCCAAGCTAAGACCTTACCAGTCTTAATCTCCATAACACCGCCCCAAACATTATCTGCACCAAATTGACTTTGTGTCATACTCATGGATTGTTCAAGTGTCTGTTGAATGGAAGTATCTAGTGTTAGATAAACATCATCACCATTTGCAGCACTACTACTTCATCCTTCATACCAGGTAAAACGATATCCATCTTTGTCTGTCTGGTATGTACGTACCATTTGTACCAGATAGATAAGAGTTTAGGTAAAGTTCTAAACCCATCTGTCCAGTTGTAATATCCCGATCATCTTGCTGTGCATAACCAATTAAGTTTGAGGCAAATTGTCCATTTGGATAGATACGCTTGATAGAATCCGTAAATTCAATCCCCGGCAATTTGTAAGATTCAATAAGGTCCTTGGTTGCTTGTGATAAGCGGCGACCACCAACACCTAACTCTGTTTGGTATATATCTTGAGATAGATATCCCATGATTTTGTCATAATCAATTTTTAAAATCTCAGATAGAACCTTTGCCGTTCCCTCTTTATCTTTCACGTATGCAATCTGACCTTCGATAGATTGACGTGCGGAAGATAAAACACAAACAATATCGTAAGTACGATTATCCTGTGCAATTACCTGACCATTTCTATCGTATATAAATCCACGCAACGCTAATGTAGTATCTGTAACCGTATTGGCAGAATCTGCGTAAATACTCAAAATCAGTTCCAGAGCGCAAATGCACCTTCCCAATGGTTACGAAAAACATTAGAAGCAATCAGCATCATTGCTGCTAATGTCACAATCAAAAATTCGACGTACTTCGTTACGGTATTTCTTTCTTTTTGCCATTCTATTCTCCAGTTGTCTTGCTGAGATCCACCCTGTGATAGTGACAATGTTCTCCTGTTTCTTACTTTAGACCGTTACTTGCCGCAATTTCATCAACGCGGTTATTTGATCCTAAGTTCAAGATTTCTACCTTGAGTGCATCATTCTGCGTACGTAATGTTACGATATCAGCTTCCATTTGTTGTGTTTGAGCACTTAAGGCATTGTTGTAAGTTCTTAAGAATATGGAACTAGCCCAGTAAGAAGTGTAGCAGAAATCATGAACATCCATATAGAAAAAAATTTAAAAATGCTGTATTTTTCTGTTTTTCTTTTTAACAATCTTGGCCATATCCCTATTCTCCTTTTTCTCTATAACACGTAGCTTTTGCACTGTGAGAGCGGTGATTCTCCTCAACTCTTCATCAGTCGCTGTGATTGGCTTTTTGTGATTAAGTTATAATCTGCTTGTTTGATATCTGATGCCTTAATTGGAATACGTGGGTCAATGTAAGGTACTGATGAATATTCTTTGAATACACTTTTGACCATGCGATCTTCCAAGGAATGGAATGTAATAATCGCACATCTACCATGCGGTTTTAATAAACTCAACGCTTCTTCCAACCTTTTTGTAGAGCTCCAAGTTCATCGTTTACTTCGATGCGTAATGCTTGGAACGTTTGTTTAGCTGGTGTCCTTTTTGACGTAACACCTTGTCAGGCAATGCTGACTTGATGACATCCACCAATTGGAATGTTGTCTCAATTGGTCGGATTGCTCTTTTGCTTCTCAATTGCTCTTGCAATTGGCTTTGTAAATTTCTTCTCCATACTCTCGCAAGATACGGCAGAGTTCTTCGAAGGAATATGTATTCACGATTTGGTATGCATCTAATTCTTGTTCCTGATTCATACGCATATCTAAACGTGCATCATATCGATAACTAAACTCTCTAGTAGGATCATCGAACTGTGGGGAGCTAACTCCTAAATCCATCATGATTCCATCCACTTCATAAATTCTCTTTTGCAAGTTCTTCCTTCATGGAGCGAAAAGTCAGTATGAATCATCGTGATATAAGACAGCACATCTTTTAGATTCTCGGTAGATTCCGCAATTGCTTGACTATCTTTATCAAATGCATATAGATGACCACTCTTCAATTTAGAAATTAGATATCCAGAATGTCCACATCGCCCAATGTTCCATCTACATAGATGCCATCTTCTTTTACATTGAGTGAATTCTACTGTTTCTTTTAATAAGACCGATGTGTGCTTCATGCTTGTAATAACGTCTAAGTCTTCTGCATGAAGTCTTCTAATTCACCCATAGATTCTTTTTCGTTGTATTGTTCAAATACTTTCCTGGCCAAATTTCGAAGTGATCAGAGCGCCTACAATTACACAAGACTTTTCAAATCCACGATCAGAAATCTGGAATTGTGGCAATAGGATTCTTCCTTGGTTATCCACACCACATTCATCTGCCTTGCCCTAAGATACTACGTACAAAAAGGCACGGGCTTTTTATTTGTGATTGGTAACTTATTTAGTTTTGACACCAACTCGTTCCATTCATTTTCCGCAATGCAGCTAAGCATCCATCCATCCACTCAGTTACGTAAATCTTTGTCGTCAACTGGTCTCTCGTATTTTGACGGAATAATCAGTCTGTTTTTCGGATCTAGGTTGTGTCTGTATTCACCTGTGAACATCACCATCTGAATATTCCCTCCACTTTGCTCCATTTCATACCACTATTTTACCACTTCATAATTATTATACAAGATAAAAACATAAAAAGAAGAAAAATCTCGCTTATCATCGGCATTTTTCACATTTTTGCCATAGCGTGATTTTTCTTCAAATTCTTGTTTATTTTTATGAAAATTAACGAGAAAAATACTCTTTCTCGAAGAATTCCCATGGTCAAAAACATCATAAAATTGACCACGGTGGTAGGCTGCCTCTCTTCTGCCCTCCAATACAAATCCAACTTTCATACATCTTGATTGCATTTTCATTGTATGAGAATACATTTAACTCAACTTTGTGTGCATTCAATTCCTCAAAGCAGATACGTATTGCCTTTCGCATAGCTTCACTACCATAGCCCTTACCTTGATATTCAGGTCCTACTAAGATGCCAACCGTTGCGATCATCTCTGGCATTGATAAATTAAATGCCGTAATATGTCCCACTACTTCACCCTGCTTATTTTCTATTGTTAATCCAAAGCCAGTTCTTCCCTGGTTTGCTGACCAACTATGAAATAGCGAAGAGTTCTCTTCCGCAAATGTAGGAACGATTCTAGAGCGATTCCCTAGTAACATTGTCTCTTCGTTCCACCACTTTGCTAAAATTGCTTCATCTTCAGCCGTCGTACCTCTGAGTGTAATTTTTCACCACATAATAGTTCTTTACGATATTGTAATAAATCTTTCACATAACTCCTTTAATCTAAATACATCGGATTGATATCAATCCGTAACCCTGTTACATCTATCTTTGTCGTAGATAAAAACCTTGCAACCGACTGTCTCATCGAATCTAAATCCTTACCCTTCAACAAGATTCGATAGCGATATAAATCTTGTATCTTTAACAACGAAATAATACCAATCGTTTTAAAGTTACCCACGATTTCATCCTTGATTGCCATTGCTTGATTCATCACCACATCATCTCTTGCGACCCTGGATCGTTAAGGCAATCAAGCAAGTATATGGTGGATATTGTCCAGCATGGCGAAACTTCATCTCGTTGCGTGAAAAATGCTTCGTAGTCTTGCCTTGCAGCACATCGCTACCGCATAGTGACTTGGATCAAATACTTGATATACAACTTCACCCACTGTATCAGCTCTGCCACTTCTTCCACCTGCCTGCATCAATAAATCAAAGGTCATCTCACAACTACGGAAGTCCGTACGTTGTAAACCCTCATCCCCATTGATGACACCAACCAGTGTAACGTGTGGATAATCTAATCCCTGGCTATCATCTGTGTACCCAATAAGATATCTGCTTCATGATTACCCGAAAGCTTGTAATATCTTTTTGATGCGCATTCTTTCTACCCGTAGTATCCGCATCCATACGCAATACCTTCGCATTAGGAAATAATGCATGTACTTTTCAGCTTCTAGTTTCTCTGTGCCAAAAACCCATTGTGGTAAAAACCCGTACGATTATGACAATGTGGGCATTCCTTTGGCACGGCGATCTCTGTACCGCAAGTATGACATTTTTAAGTGATTCACATCACGATGATAACTCATCGCAATATCACAATGTGGACATTTCACAACCTCTTGGCAAGACTTGCAGCGAAGCTGAGTGACATACCACGGCGATTTAATAACAGAATACTTGCTCATCTAGGCGCTCTTTGTATCTTCTTACGTAATTCATCAGTAATGATATAGTTGCCATTCTTCTTAATACTATCCTTGATTGATACAAGTTGAATGTTTGGTAGACTTTGATTGATACGTTCATTCATCTTTACCAAGTGATATACATTTTTTAGAGCACGTGCATAACTTTCAAGTGCTGGTGTTGCTGAGCCAAGTATCACTTTACAGTGATGATAACGGCCTCCAGATAGCCACATCACGACAATGATATGCTGGCTGGTTTTCTTGTTTATAAGAATTATCATGTTCTTCATCCATAACAATCAAACCTAAATTCTGAAATGGCAAAAATACCGCACTTCTTGTGCCAACGACAATAGATGCTTTACCAGTCTTTACCTTGCGGTACTGCTCATACTTCTCTTGGTCGCTTAGTCCACTATGATAGATTGCTAATGCATGTCCAAAGCGAGAAGAAACACGATGAATCATTTGTGGTGTCAAACTGATTTCAGGTACTAAAATCAATACCTGTTTATGTTGTAAAAGTGCTTGTGCAGCCAGTTGTAAATATACCTCTGTCTTACCAGAACCAGTGATACCATGTAGAAGATACACTTCGTCCTGACTATTGTTAATTTCATCCATTGCAGACTGTTGTAATGGTGTTAACTGTAATGCAGATTCAATATTGATATTTACATCATCTGCTGCTTCTCTTTCTTTTTCTTCTAAGAGAAGTGCATTTTCTCAATGAGCGCACGCGCTTGTCCCTGGATATATTTTACGTAAAGCTGATATGTTAATGGTTGATGCTCACGTGCGTAAAGATAGGCTTCTAATTGCTTTAGGTGTTAAACTAACTTCTTCATTCGTCAGTTTAATCCATTTCTCTTTTACAATTGTTTTATCATTTGTAGTTGGTTTCAACTTCGATGGTAACATCGTCTGAAAACAAGATATTGTTGTCGATAAAGTGTTTTCTTTTAGCCACATCGCTAAGTCATGCAATTCATCTGTAATTAAACTTTCATGGTCTTTAACATCTTGAATAAAACGCAATTTAAAAACCAAATCGTGTTTCAATCTCTTCCTTTGTTTCAGCCGTATCCTGGATGCTCTCTACAAATCCAACAACACTACGATTTAAAAGTGGAATCGTTACACGGCTACCCACTTCAATATCTTCATCTTCATATAGTATGTAAAAGTCTGATCCAGCCTACGTACAGGATGTTCTAACCAACATTGCACAATCTTCATAGTCTCTCCAATTTCTTACTCTATTCTACTATAAAATGAAAATTCACGGAAAAGTTTAGATAAAAAACAGCAGCGACCTATTCTGCTGTTTCAAGTTCTCATGATATGTCGTAATAACTCTTTTTGTGTATGGATGTTGTGGGTTTTGCATCACTTCTTTGTTTTTACCCTCTTCTACAACCTTTCCATCCTTCATAATCATCACACGATTACATAGGTTTGCTAATGAGTGGTAAATCATGGGATACAAAGATTGCTGAGATGTGATGTTGATGACATAGATGCGTTATTAAATTACAAATCTTCTCTTGTGTGATAACATCTAATGCACTTGTAATTTCATCACACAACAATACTTTAGGATCACACACAAGTGCACGGGCAATCGCTGCACGTTGACATTCCCCACCAGACATTTCGTAGGGATACTTTTTTGCAAAGGAAGCATCCAACCCAACTTCCTGTAATAAGAAACGATTTTTCTAACGCATTTGATTTAAATATTTACGTACTTCATTCAAACTTTGCTCAATCGTATATTGCTTATCAAAAGAAGCTCTTGCATCTTGAAATATCATTTGTATATTTTGGAAGCGACTACGATCTTTTCTATCAAGTGATTTACCAAATAATGTAACTTGTCCTTCATCCGGTTGAATAATGCCTGATAGTAGTCGTAAGATTGTACTTTTACCACTACCACTTTCCCCTATGATGCCAAGTATTTCTCCTTCATCAAGATGAAGGGAAACATGATCTACTGCTAATACTCGTTGTTTCTTTTCATGGAAGCACTTAACAATATTTTCTGCTTGTATTAATCGTCCCATAAATCCTCCGTCTTTGGTAAAGCAGCCAATAATTCTTTTGTATATGCATGCATAGGATTTTGAATTAGCGTCTTTGTTTCTTGTACTTCGACAATTCTACCTTGATACATTACCACAATACGATTACACAATTGTGCAGCCAGTGCAATGTTATGTGTAATCACTACCATCGTCATACCTTTTTCTTCTTTCAGCAGTTTTAGCTGTTGAACCATTTCATATGCACTCTTTACATCGAGTGCACTCGTAGGTTCATCGCACAAAAGTAAATTCGGATCATTCATTAGCGCAAGTGATACCGCTACACGTTGTGCCATACCAATTGACAGCGCAAAAGGATAACTGATTAAAAATACGTTCTGGTTCTTTTAATTCAAACTTTCGAAATAAATCATATGCCTTTTGACGAGTTTCTTCCCTACTTAATTTTTCCCATTTGTTGTTTCGTAAAATTGAGCAGATATTTTTCTTGTAGGTACTAGTGAGAATACTGCTTTGAAAAATCGTTGCTATTTCATCTTTAAATAACTGTCGATATTCCCTTTGATTCATATCCAAAAGTTTTTGATTTGTATATAAAATTTCACCTGCATCAATTTTAAGATTTGGTTCTAATTGAAGAATACAATTTAATAGACTTGTTTTTCCACTACCGCTCTGTCCAACAATCCCAATCACTTCTGATGGATAGACAGAAAGTGAAACATCATGTAACACTTTTGCATCGCCATATCTAGCAATGACATTTTTTTATTTCTAAAGATTAGCTGTCTCATGATTGAAGTTCTAAATCAACTGTAATTTGGTAGTAGTCTGTAACATGAGGTGTAAAGTTCTTCAATCCTTTTTCTTGTTGCAAAATCAGTTATTAAACCCTATGTATGTAACGCTATAATCTGACAACAATATTTCCTCAATCTGTTTAACAAGCTTTAATACGTTCCTTTGTATCATAGGAATCATTTAACTGTTTTTTAACAATACCCTGCATTGCATGGTTATCATATCCAGAATAATTCACAGAACCTCCTTCGGATAGTAACGCATTTAAGCTAATATGCAGGATCTCCTGTAGGCATTGTCACCATGGAGTAGAAACCCTAAATCATATTCTTTATTCTCAAGATATTTTGTGCCTTCATGCAGCTGAAGTTCAGCGTGAAATTCCAATCTTCTTAAGTGCGACTGTAATTCCGTCGCAATCGCTTCTTGTGATAGACGTTTATAGTAAGCGATTGTAGAGAGAGTTTTGACCATCTTTTTCTACATACCCATCACCATCTGTATCTATATAACCCAATGATTCTAAAAATTTGCTTTGCTTCCACTTGATTATAAGAAGTTTCATCAGAACTTGGTAATGCATACTCGGAAATCACTCGTAAACGGTCCATCCGTAGCAGATCATTAGTGCCATCCAGTAAGTAACTTGCAATCGATTCTTTATCAATTGCTTTGGCAATTGCTTTCCGCAGTGATACATCTGAAAGGGTTTCTGTATTCATGTAGACAGAATATACTCGGCTAGATGGAATCATATGAATATCAAATTCATCAGTATCCTTTAGTTGCTTAATTCCTCCGAATTCATCTCTGTATACGCATCTAATTCATGATTCTTAAGTGCAAGAATTGCCGTTTCTTTCTCAAGCATCTTTGTAACTGTAATCTCGATCTACTCGGTGTTCCATTCCAATAATTTGTATTTGGATCAACCACATTTCTTGATCAGCTGTAAATGTCTTCACCGTATATGGACCAGTCCCAATCGGCATCGTAGCCTATCTTCCTTAGAATTTAGATTCAATATCGCAAACATTGGATCACTTAAATCAGATAATAATGTTGCGCGTGGTTTTTACCGTCTTTATCGTGATTGAATTACCATCTATTTCATATTCAGCATCTTTTAAGAACGCAGCTCTTGTGTTTTTCCTGTAGCAACATGGTGCAAATTATCTACTACACTTTTCGCATCCATTGTTGTACCATCTGAGAACTTAATATTCTCGCGTAGAGTTAACTCTCCATGTCTGTGTGTCAATGTTTTCTGCGCTCGATACAAGCCATGGGATAATCTCCATGTTATCCTCTACTTTAAATAAAGTTTCCCCAATACCATATCGAACGGTGAACCACCCATTCCACTCTAAAGCTGAATCCAATGATGCAGTAAACTGCTCTGTACCAATGCGGATAGTATGATTAGCTGTTTCATCTATTTTTGGTGTTGGTGTACATGCAGACAAGGCTAATGTCATAGATATACACAACACTTTAGTCCATCGTTTCATTTCGTTCCCCCTCTTGATTATTGAAAGTCTTTGCGAATTGGTTGATTAAAAATACTGTAATGAAGATAAACAAACATGGGAATAAAGAAATCCATGGTGCGGATGTTAAATATTGTCTTCCTTCACTAATCATAGAGCCCCATTCTGGCGTTGGCACTTTTACTCCAATGCCTAAAAAGCTAAGCCCTGCAAGTGACAATAACATATTCGCAAAATTTAACGTCAATATCACTATCATTACATTTCGAATATTCGGTAAGATATGTCTCAATAGTATTTCAATGTCACTTAATCCTGCAAATTTAGCAGCAGTTACATATAGTTCTGACTTCTCTTTTAAAGTCGCAGATCTTGCCAAACGAGCAAATAACATCCAGTCACTAATTGCTAGGGCAATCATCGCATTATGTAAGCCACCACCAAGTATCCTGCAATCGCAATCGCAATTAACATTTGGGGAAATGCTAAGAATAAATCACATATATGCATAAGTACTTCATCTAACAGTCCACCCATGTAGCCGCTAATCATACCGACAAAGATACCAAATCCTCCAGCAACTACTACGATTACTATCGTAGATGAGAATGCTAAGTTTCAGCTACGATTGTACGTACAAATACATCTCTTCAAAAAGCATCCGTTCCAAATCAAATGATGAATACTAGGTGCTTGTAAACGAACAGCTAGATTTGACTCGAAATTATCTTCGGTAACATTAATTCCATCAAAACACTGCACAATAATAAACATGCAATCACGATAATTATCATCCACTGTTTACGATTAAGCTTCATGACTATCACCACCTAACCGTATCCGTGCATCAAAGATTCCATAGAGTACATCTGCCACTAAATTAATTAAGACATACGCTAGCACAAGCCACACCACAACTGCTTGAATAATCGGAATATCCTTACTAATGACCGCATCCACCAACAGTTTTCCAAGACCAGGCCAGTTAAATATGGTTTCAATTAACGCCACACCACTTAAAAGACTTCCAAAAGAAACAGCAGTTAAAGTAATCACTTCAACCATCGTACTCTGAAGCACTGTGCAAAACAGAATTGAAACTGTACCAACACCTCTAGCTCGCAAACCTTTGATATAGTCCTTCTCTAACTCACGACTAGCAATCTTTTGAATCTGTTTGATATAACGAAATGACATACCAAGCGTGATAGTTAGACTAGGCATAATAACACCTGTGCTATCCTTTGGTAATACACGAAAGATATGAAACACAGAAGTAAATAAATACAACAATAATAATCCGATTATAAAGGTAGGAATTGATATACCTACCTGTGTTATCACATCAATCAGCTTTGAAAGTCTTGATTGTTCGTGGTATGCACAATAGATTCCAAGCGGCATCGAAATAAGTAAAGTTAGTATCATACTATTAATTGCAATTGAGATTGTATACGGAGCAGATTTCATAATTTTTTCAGATACAGAACGACCATCCTGATAAGAAGTACCTAAATCCCCTTTTAAGAAAGAAACCCACCAGTTTTGATATTGAATAAAGAATGGTTCATCAAGTGATGTTCATGACGGAACTGTTCTAACATCTCTTCCGTTGCTGGGGACCCTGCTTGATGAAAATGCATATGTGCTGGATCACTTGGTGAAAGATAAATTAAACTAAATGTGATAAGCGTAACTCCTACAACAATAGGAATTGTACGCAATAAACGCTTGATAAAATATTTCATTGTAAATTCCTTTGCATAGTTGAATACATCTTCACTTAATCTCTACAGAAACAAAAATACATTAGCACTATCGCTAATGTATTACTGCCTGTATTTTTAGCTACATAAATACTGCTTCATGCACAACAAATGGTATGTAGAATTCATTGCTTTCGTCAAGTCATATCACCATTCAATAGGAATAATGCTATAATTCTATCGTTATAAAGGAGGTATCATCATGTTACCGAAGTTGAAAACAGCAATAATATCACTGCTATTGAAGAAGAAATTCAAATACTCAAGAATCTTTTGAATACTGCAACGCAGAATATGATTCCTTCTGATAAATTCCATCTGATTGATGAGCTCTCAACTTTATCCGCAAATCATGAATACGATAAGTTAACGGATTTGATTACCTCATTATCCAATGAGGATTTAGATATCATCTCTAGATATTTCTCAGTTTTACCTTTATTAATCAATATTACAGAAGATGTAGACCTAGCATACCAAGTTAATTTACAAAATAATATTGACCAAGATTACCTAGGTAAGATTTCTACGCAAATGAATATTATCTCTAAGAGTGAAAACGCAAAGGAAATCTTAGAGAACTTGAATGTAGTACCAGTACTTACTGCACACCCTACACAAGTACAGCGTAAGTCTATGCTGGATCTTACAAATAAAATCCATCATCTATTACGTAAAGACCGTGACTGTAAAGAAGGTTCTATCAATAAGCGTAAGTGGAATGATAATCTCCACCGCTTAATTGAATTAATCATGGAAACGGACATGATTCGTGAAAAGAAGTTAAAAGTTAAGAATGAAATTCGTAATGTAACTGACTATTACAATACTTCTTTGATTCCAGCAATTACAGCTCTTACTGCACAATATCGTAAGGAAGCCGCAAAACACGGTATCGATGTAAGTGCTGCTACCCCTATTACAATGGGTATGTGGATTGGTGGTGACCGTGATGGTAATCCATTCGTTACTGCAGAAACACTAGAAATCTCTGCCACAACACAAGCAGAAGTAATCTTAAATTACTACATCCACAAGATTGAGGAAATGTATTTCTACTATGCAGTATCATCCAGTATCTCACACGTCTCTAGCGACGTTGAAAAGATGGCCGCCCTTTCTAGTGATACATCTGTATATCGTGAAAAAGAGCCATATCGTAAAGCTTTCCACTATATTCTAGAAAGACTACAAAACACTTATAGTAACTTCACACAAAACACAAATCATGAAGTTTGTTATAAGACAGTTGAACAGTTCCAAGATGATTTACTTACGATTAAAAAATCTCTTATCGAAAATGATGATGCAATTTTAACGACTGGTAGCTTCAGCGAAGTATTACAAGCTACAGAAATCTTTGGCTTCTATCTTGCAAGTATTGATCTGCGTCAAGACTCTAGCGTTCTAGAGGCTTGTGTTGCTGAACTGTTGAAGTCCGCAAATATCGAACAAGACTATAGTAGTCTTGACGAAGAAAAGAAGTGTGCCTTACTATTAGAACTTTTAACAAATGATCCACGTATCTTGTCCGCAACATACACACCAAAATCAGAACTATTATCCAAGGAACTTGCAATCTTCAAAACTGCAAGAGAGCTCAAAGACTGCATGGGTGAAAATGTGATTCGTCAACACATTATCTCTCACTCTGAAAGTATCTCTGATATGTTCGAATTAGCAATCCTGCTCAAAGAAGTAGGCTTACTGGATAGCGAACATAGTCGTATGCAGATTGTTCCACTCTTCGAAACAATTGAAGACTTACAAAACGCAAACGAAATCATGCGTACATACTTACATATCCCTCTTGTTAGAAAGTGGCTAAATGACCAAAAATTCTACCAAGAGATTATGCTTGGATACTCTGATTCCAATAAAGATGGAGGATACCTATCCTCTGGTTGGTACTTATACAAGGCACAACGAGAACTATCTGCTATCGGAGATGAATGCGGTGTAAAGATTACCTTCTTCCATGGTCGTGGTGGAACAGTTGGCCGTGGTGGTGGACCATCCTATGATGCGATTACTTCTCAACCATTTGGATCTATCAAAGACCGTATACGTTTAACCGAACAAGGAGAAGTTATCGGTAATAAGTACGGTAACCGAGACTCAGCATACTACAATCTAGAGATGTTGATATCATCTACTTTAAACCGTATGGTTAATCCAATGGTATTAAGCAAAGAAACATTACGTGAATATTACACCATCATGGATCCAATTGTAGAAAATTCAAATATAATCTATCGTGATTTAGTATTTAATAACCCACACTTCTATCCATACTTCTTTGCGGCAAGTCCAATCAAAGAAATCTCTAGTTTAAATATTGGTTCTCGTCCAGCAGCGCGTAAAACAATTACAGATATCAATGGCTTACGTGCAATCCCATGGGTATTCTCATGGTCTCAGAATCGAATCATGTTGCCAGGATGGTATGGTATCGGTTCAGCCATGCAACAATATATCGACCAAAATCCAGCAGAAAACCTAACAAAATTACAAGAGATGTATCAAACATGGCCATTCTTTAAATCCTTATTAGAGAATGCAGACATGGTGCTGTCAAAGTCAAATATGGACATTGCTGAGACAATACAGTAATCTTTGTGAAGATGAAGAAACTCGCTCGGTATTCGATCGTATTGAAGCTGAATGGAAACTAACAAAGAAAGTTTTATTACAGATTGAAAATCATAATGAACTCATCCAAGACCTACCTGCATTAAGAGGAAGCTTAGACTATCGTCTTCCTTGCTTCGATATTCTAAATTACATTCAGATTGAGTTGATTAAACGTATCCGTCAAGGACAATACACAGAAGAACTAGAAAAAACTATCCACGTTACCATCAACGGTATCGCAACTGGATTAAGAAACTCTGGATAAGGAGGCTTCATGAACTTTACAACATTAGCAAAAGAACGGTATTCATGTCGTAAGATTTCTTCTAGACCTATCGAATCCGAGAAGTTAGAAGCTATCAAACAAGCAGCTATCGCTGCACCTACTGCCCACAACTTTCAACCACTAAAAAGTTTGGTTGATTCAATCACCAAAAGCACTTGAGAAGATAAAGTTCGTAACACAACAGAAATTCCTACACACATCTCCTGCATGTTTCATTATTGGCAGTAATGCGGGACAAGGATGGGTACGCGAAGAAGATTCTATGAACTTTGCGGACGTAGATGCAAGCATTGTGGCAACACATATCATGCTTGCAATTCAAGATGAAGGTCTAGCTACAACTTGGATTGGTAACTTTTCACCAAGAAAATCAAAGAAGTATTCCCAATGATGGAATCCTATAACTTAATTGCTATCTTCCCAGTTGGATATCCAGAAGAAGACGCAAAACCTTCACTTACATACAACACGTAAAAGTGAAGAAGAATTGCTAAGCGAAATTAGTCGTGGGTTTGACTAAAATGCGCAACGAAATCAGTTGTGGGTCAATCATATACAAAAATAAGGATATCTATGTCATCGTGGCTGGTGACTAAGATATCCTTTTTAGAAAAAGATTGAAGTATAGTTTGATTTTATTTGTTTAATGTATCGATTATTTGTTTGGTATATGTGCCACGTTTTTTGTGTTCTCGTTTTCTGGAATATAGACATGTAGTCAAGCAATAGAATAGTTTGTCGTTTAGGCAGTATAGTGCACGTGCACGAAAACGTTCTAGGTTTGTATATCCATTGGATACCTCGATCAGTAATCGAAGTTTCTGATTGATGTTTTCAGCTAATGCATTGGATTGTCGTCTATCATCATAAGGCCTTCTAAAGCTATTGATAATTTCTGGTTTCCAGTTTTTCAGTAGAGATATGAATTCCTTATAGCAGTCTAACTTAGAGTGTTCAAATAGTTCGATCAGATAATCAAGTTGTGCACCCGCTTCTTCAAAAGAGCAGCGTTTATTGAAGTCTCTATATAGCTCCTTTAATTCATACGCAAGCTTTAAATCAGGACTTATCTCCAACAACATGTTGTAAAGGTCCCTGTAATTCATCTTCTGGCGAAATTTTGAATTATATCTTGGCTCGTTATCGAGGTCGAATGAATCAGTTTCTAATAACTTATGCCAGGTCTTCAACAGATAGTAACTAGGACTATCATAGACACACTGTTTCATGATTCCAACGCGTATGCGCGTAAAGCACTCCGTAAGGTGTTTGATAACATGGAAAGGGTCTACTGCTATTTCGCAATGTCTTAGGTACTTTTTACACACATCTCTATAAGGTTCCCACATATCGATTGTCACGTACTTTACCTTGTCTCTCTCCGATTGTGGAATCATTTCAAAGTGTTTCGACAGCGTTACTTTCGAACGATTTGGCAGTATCTCGTTTAATGTCCTGTGATTGTTGTCTACGAATACACACAAGTATGAACCACCGTATTTTGCCATAGAAGAAGATATCTCATCGATACCAAGGTTCTCAGGAAGTGTTAATCTAGGTGCACGGATGAAACTATCGGCATACATTCTTACGATTGTGTCGGATACGTGGTATTTATGCGCAATATCCTTGTATGTCATACGAACATTGTGCAGATCCAAGGCAATCGCATTGAGTACTGCGTATGACTGATGGAAGTTCTCTGGGCCAAATGGACTTGGCTCGGAGAAGGACTTCCCACATTCTTTACAGACATAGCGTCTTCTTGTCCAATCTATGATGGATGGAATCCTGCAACGTCAAAGGTGGTTATAGCTGTATGAAGAATAATCCTTTATTTTTGTATGACCTCCACAACAGGGACAGGTAGGGTGAGTATCATTCAGTTTTATTAAGATGTGTAATTTGTCAGATGATTTATGTGTATCAATCAAAAAAATCATATCGTCACTAACATTAAGTGTGGATATGATAAAATCATTTATAAACTATATGGCGCCTCCTATCGTTATTATTCAATCTTTTTTCCAACTTGAATTCTAACATAGGAGTTTTTTTATTAGTTGAGACCCCGAGTAAATTTGGAGGGTATCCCCGAGTTATAAAAAGAGGTCAAAATTTGACCCCTAGAAATTTCGGAGGGTCGCCCCGACCCCGACTGATTTTTGAGTGCCGAAGAATTTATTGAGACATTATAACCCTAATGTAAAATAACTTGGGGTTTTAGAAAAAAATCCGCTTTAAAATTACATGGGGTAAAAAGGTAGAAATAGTAGATGAGAATAATGTCTCTTGTCTACGATTTCTACCTTTTATATATGCTAAGAAAGAAATGTTTTATTGTTAATTATTTTTTTGTATGAACCCACGCTTTCTTTCCAATCCTTTTTGTTAGATTGAAGGTGATCCGTAATTGTGTAATATAGTTTTCTGTTTAATGCGTAGAGTGCTCTAGCACGGAATCTTGGAAAGTTTGAAAGACCGTTAGAAACATTGATCAGTACACGTAATCTACTATTCATATATTCTGATAGTGCATTCGATTGTTTTCTGTCATCATACGGTCTTCTAAAGGAGTTGAGATACTCCTCTTTCCAGTTTGTGATAGATGTCAAAAAGTCTTCGTACGCAGGTATGTCGGCAGAAATAAACGCATCTAGTATGGAAGTGATTTCATTTATACAAGATGGATAAATAGCAGTTCTATTGAAGTTACGAAATAATTCTTTTTAAGTGATAGGCAAGCGTTAAGACTGGATCAATCTCCAATAACTGATCATACAGATTTCGATAATTTAATTTCTGTCTAAAGAAACTGTTATATTTCGGCTCGTTATCTAAGTCGTAGTCAGTTTCCAGTAATTTATGCCATGTTTTAAGAAGATAATAAGCTCTACTTCCTTTTTCGTAACGATTCATGATATCGATACGTAGACGTGAGAATCCGGCTGTAAGATGCTCGATGACATGGAAAGGATCTACAGCGACAATGGCATTGGGCAGATATTTCTTTACAACATCTTTGTATGGCTGCCACATATCCATGGTCACAATCTTCACTCTTTGTCTCTCACTTAATGGGATGTTTTCAAAGTAAGTACTGAGTTCCCTTTTTGAACGAGACTGTATGACCTCGTTTAGAACACGAGCTTTATTATCGACCATGACACATAAGTAAGAACTATTTTTTAACGCCATGTCAGAATATAGTTCATCAATTCCTAGATACTCAGGTAAGAACTGCCTTGGAATTCTCAAGTAACTATCGGCATAGAGTTCTACCGTAGGAATAGATACATGTGCTCTTAGTGCAATTGTCTTTAAGTTAATGGAGATATCACCTAGATCTTTCATGATTTGATCGACCATAGAGAAGGTGGAGTGCATACCATCAGGGGTAAAGATATTGTCCTCACTAAAAGTGCGATGACAGTCATGACACTTATACCGTCTACGTTTCCAGTTTACAATCGTTTTTAGACCAGCGATGTCTTGCGTTTTGAATGTATAAGTTAGAAGTCCTTTACTAGATGTATCAGCACCACAGTAAGGACAAATAGGATGTTTATTTGTCAGTAGAAGATAAATATTCAAGGTATCCTGATTGCGAGATGTAGATAGACTTTGAACTTGATCTTGGGACAAGTTCAGAGCAGATGTGATAATATAATCAATAGCCATTTATGGCCTCCTCTCAAGACATTTTCTTTCATAGCAAAAAGATAATAACATGAGAGGATTTTTTATTTTTGAAGGTACCCCAAGTTTTTCTGAAGAAGTATCAAAAAGTACCCCAAGATTTCTCATTGCGGTACCCCAACCCCAAGTAATTTTTAGAGCGCCATTATAACTTAATAGAGATGAGCCAACTCATCTCTCTATTGTTTATTTACTAAAACTCTTTACCTATTCGTAAAGAGTTTTCATTTTACTAATTTGAATATTTTTTACGCTTGGAAGCAGCTATCGCAACAAAGATTGCAGATAATAATGTTAGCAGTGTATATGATAACACATGACTATTATCACTTGTCTTTGGGGTTGGAGTTGGCGTAGGTGTAGGAGTTGGTGGATCGCTTGGCTTTTTATTTGTAATTGTAAAGCCATCTGTAGCATTTCCTGTATATTCTACATCGAACTTCTTACCATCTAACTCAATTACGCTAGCAGTTTCACCTACTTCACGTACTTCATAGGCGTTATCAATTGTCTTACCAGCATCTCTTACGACAAGATTTGTAAATGTTGTTGTCCAGTTGTTTGCAGCATTTAAGATGACTGGAGCACCTTCTGCTACACCATCCTTATATAACTGTACTTCAACTTGACTAGCAATACCACCAACCCACTTCTTTGTAACTTCTATGTTTCTATACTGAACTTCTTCATTACTAATTTCCTGATCATATGCACCAGAAGCATTTAGAGTAGCTTTATAGTTAACTCTAATTGTCTGAGTTCCAAATGTAGCAGTTGCTTCATTTGCTACCCAGTTTCCATCTGTATCCATTTCTCTTGTAAAGTAGATATTAGGATTTGTTGTGTCCTGAGCATCGTTTACCATGTCGTACTTGAATAAGTCTACGAACTTGAACTTCCAGTCGTTTGCATTACTCAAAGTAACCTGGTCAATCTGTGTAAATGTAGCAGCACCAGAAGTCATTAATTTATCAACCTTTGCCTGGAAGATTTCACTTTCACTCATACTTGTTGTATCAAGTGCACTTCCATCCGCATTTGTTAATGCAACTGCATCAAAGTTAGCTTTAGTAATTCTAAATAATCCAACAGTAATAGATGTCACATGACTTGTATTTGTTGCTTCCCACTTCTTGGAAACTGTCAGGTCAACCTTATCATAGTTAACTGGATCTGTACCGAATGCTACTGCACCGTTTGATCCGATACCACCACCACGAGGCGCAGAGTTTCCTGTCACGGTAACTTTAGCTACGTTTCTAGCTGCAGCCTTACCCTCATCAGAAACAATCGCCTTGAGTGCAATCTTATCTGTGATTCCATCAAGAGTGCCTCTATCTACAACTGGACTCACTGTACTTGGATATCTAGGACTACCATCTGAATTTCCTAAATAAGCTTCATCAATCTTACCATCTTCATACCAGTGTACTAACCAGTTATCAAGACCGTTGTTAGAAAGAATTAAAGTCTGTGTTGCTGGGTCTTGCTTATTGATAGAAGCCACATCATCACCAGCTGCTGATGTGTCATTATTATCAGCACCTGTACCAGCTACGTTATCAAAGAAAGATGCACCATTTGTAACAGCTGTTGTAGCACTACCTGTAGGACATAACCACATACCACCACCAAGTTTAGTAGCTGTATTTCCTGTAACAAGTGTCTTACCCATATGTAATACATATGGAACAGATGCTACATAGATACCACCACCTTGCTTACCAGCAGTATTATTAGTAAACTGACCGCCATTTACATAAACTTCCTTGGAAGCCACATATAGACCGCCACCAACTCCATTCTCGGCATTCGGGTCTGTAATCTGACTTGTAACAGCTGTCATAGTAGCCTCATTACCTGTAATAAGACCATCATTGATTGTTACGGCAGCCGGGAAGAATCCTCTCCAACGAGCTTCACCGAATCTCTTACCATCAGCTGAAGTAAGATAGTCAACTGCACCAATACCGCCACCGAAAGGAGCCTTATTACCACTGATGGTTCCTCCATCCATTGTTAATATACCTGTACCATTCACCGCAATACCACCACCTAAAACAGCTGCTGTATTGTTGGAGATAGTACCACCCTTGAGGTTGAGAATACCTTTTGAGTAATAGTGTGCCGGATTGCTAAAGTTGTTCTGCATTGTGTAGTTTGTACTGTATGTTCCTACAAGAATACCACCATATTCTGCAGTATTACCTGTAATCGTACCACCTGTCATCTCCATAGTAGAGTTTCCCTTGATACCTTCAACACCAACCGCTGCATTTAGGCCACTACTTCCACCGTGTTCTAGAGTATTGTTTGAAATGTCTCCACCATTCATGAAAAAGGAAGCACCCTCTGTAATTTTAACAACATTCGTAAACTGGTTACTCATATAATTATTATGAATTGATCCACCGTTCATTGTAAGCACTGCATTAGGACCCTTTGCTGTGACAATACCTACCATTCCACTGTTTGATCTTACATTCTTAATTTCACCACCGTTAATAGTTAATTTACCTTGGTTGTTAATGACAGAACTCTTGTAGCCGGTGTTCTGTGCATTTCCATCAAGAATAATGTCCTGCCATGTAAGACTTGCACCTTCTTTGATGTCAAATGCAATTGCAGAACTAGTTCTTGTAAGAGTAACACCACCCTTTAAAGTGATATCCTTTCCTGCAGGAACTGTTACTGTAGCAGTTAATTGCATATCTGCAGTTAAAACAATTTCTGTAGCCTCCGTAGCATCATTAATTGCTTGTTGAAGCTCGGCAATCGTACTTGCATTTACTGTCGCCGCATGTGCATCCAATTTAAAAATTGGAAACATAGAAAGCGAAATCATAAGTGCTAGTAAAACTGAAAATAACGATTTCTTTCTAAACATTCTCAAAACCAACCTTTTCCCTAAAACATTAATGAAATGATCTTACTATAATGCAAAATAAATGGATGAAATCAATCTTTTTCACCACATACAAATACATAAATAGATATTGAGATCTTTTATTCCCTATCATCATATAATATCTTGATAAGATTAACAATTTGTCAAACAAACTTTTTTTAAGATTTTATTAACCAATTTTATGATTTTTGTATACTTTATCAACAAATAGAGTAGAGTGAGAATATCTTATTCAGATATTCTTCGACCCTCTCATTGCACCGTACGTACGGGTCTCGTATACGGCGCTACATTTGTATTGTTTCTACCTTTACTTAGATTGATAATATTCTAGTGGATTGATTAATCCTGGTCTGTTTTTGTTTTTCATCGATAGTACCTTTGGACTTAATAAGAAGTTTATTGTGTTCCCCTTTGTCTGTCGATACAGACCTAGTCTAGTATTGGCTGTACTGTAGATTCTTTCATCAGGGATATTTAATTTGAGTATCCGATTAAGGTTTTGTAGGTTGGTATAGATACGTTTTGGTTTCTTCCATTGTTTTAGAATTATCACACGTATCTTGTGTCGCAACCATTCTCCAAATTCTGTTAAGAAGGTCTTCATCGAACCAATCCTGAAGTAGTTTATCCATCCTCTCACGATTTGGTTTACTTTGGTGAATACAGCTGATAAAGGAAGTGCGCTTGCCTTTTTACGGCATAGCACTTCTTTTATTTTCTTACATAGTTTTTGTTTCCTGTCATATGTAGGCTTACTTTTCCATCCATCTTTGTTTCTCCAGAACGTGAAGCCAAGAAACGAACTATTGCTAGGTCTTACTACTTTTGTTTTTGTCATGTTGACCTTTAGAAATAGTTTTCTTTCTAGCCAACTTGATACAGACTTCATGACTCTGTTGGCTGACATCTCACTCTTTACGAAGATATTACAGTCATCTGCGTATCTTACGAATCTTAGTCCTCTGCTCTCCAGTTCCTTATCAAACCTATCTAGGTAGATATTGGATAATATTGGACTGAGCGGACCTCCTTGTGGAACGCCTTCCTCATTTCTGCGGATGATTCCATCCTCCATGATTCCAGCCCTCAAAAAGGACCTTACGAGATGTAGCGTTACATCATCTTTTACTTTCTCTCTAAGTATGGATATCAACTTATCATGATTCACTGTGTCAAAGTACTTTTCGATATCTATGTCTATTACCCATTCACATCCTTCGTTTAGGTAGAAGAGCACTTCCTCCATCGCTTGGTGGGCACTTCTGTTTGGTCTGAATCCATAACTATGCTCGCTAAAGCACTCGTCATAGAGTTCACTAAACACTTGTGCCACTGCTTGTTGGATTACTCTATCCACTACAACAGGTATCCCCAATGGTCTTTTCTTTCCATTTGGTTTTGGGATATAAACTCTTTTCACTGCCTGAGGTCTATATTTCTTTTCCCATATCGAAGTTTTGATTTCTTCTATATGTTTACTGAAGTATTCGTCAATTTCTTCCACAGACATCTTGTCGATGCCCGATGCACCTTTATTACTCTTGACTCTTTTCATCGCCTCTTGTAAGTTCTTTTGACTTAGAATCTTGTCCATTAATTCCATGGCTGCTCCTCCTTCTATTGCACAAATAATGAAATCCTCTTCTTGCCTTTCACCATCCATAGTTACGTTCTATGGTTCTAGGTGATATCTCAATTCCAGAGTATTCATTTTCTTACATATAGTGATTTGCACTATACAAACATTAACCCCTTCGGTATTGGTGTATACCTACTATGGGCTCAGCTGACTTCTTGTGATAAACCTTTTTCCGCCCGATGGTACTATAGTTGTTTGAAAACGTCTAGGATTCATCGTCCACAAGACCTCACGGGGTAAGTCACATACCTTTCTCTCTTCTTTCACAAGTTCCTGATTTACTGTTTTGGTTTTACGTTTACCTTTTGGGCTTTGATTTGTAATGCAATCTCACCCACCATTTAGCCTTATATCAGGTTTCTGTTCGTAACCTCGAAAGAATCGCTACACCACTTCCTTCACCCAAAGTCTCACGACTTACGGCTTGTGGTTCGCTACGCTTGGCGGTAACTACCTACGGCTGGACTTTCACCAGTTAGGTTTGTGACATGCCCGTCACACATCAAAAAGAGTACTCACCTAAAAATGAGTACTCTTAAAGCGTTTTATACTTTACTTCGTAGAATGTTCTCTTCTTCTAACGAATGCAAGTACCAATAACAATGTTCCAAAGAATGTCATTGAAGCTGCGTGTCCAAATAGATTTGTCGCATCACTTGTCTGTGGTGTCTTTTGAACTGTTGAAGAACCTCCACCTACATTTGGAGTGCTTGGTGTGCTTGGTTGTGGAGTTGAAGTAGGTTTAGAGTTTGCATCCTTTGGATCTGTACCCTTCGCAGTTTCCTCAACATCTGTATATCCATCTCTATCATCATCTGTATCCGTAACGTCTGGATCACCATCACCATCAGTATCTCTTTGCACCGTAATTTCAATATTCTTAGTTACTGTTGTGCCATCTGGGTTTTGAACAGTTACTGGAATCTCGAAGGTACGAGTTTCTTCCGCCGGTGTCCAATCTGTAACATCTGGTGTTCCACTGATTGTATTCGTAGTTGGATCATAAGTTACACCGTTAGGTAGCTTAGATGTGTCTACTGTTACTACTGAAGCTGGATTACCTGGAGTAATTACAATATTTGTAATTGGACTTTCATCAATTACTGTCTGTGTTGGATTACTAATTGTAGGCTGTGCTACAGGAGTGATTATAGCTGCAGGTCTTGAATTAGGATTCTTTGGATCTGAGCCAGCATTCTGCTCATCTGTATCAGAAATTCCATCTCCATCATCATCTGTATCTGTAACATCTGGTATACCATCACCATCTGTATCACGTTGTACTGTAATTTCAATCTTCTTTGTTACTGTTGTGCCATCTGAATTTGTGACTACTACAGGAATTTCGAACTTACGTGATTCCTCTGTTGTACCCCAATCTGTTACATCAGGTGTTCCACTAATTGTCTTAGTAGTTGGATCATATAGTTACACCATTTGGTAACTCGTAGTATCAACCGTAACGGTTGATGCTGGATCTCAGGAGTAATACGATATTTGAAATTGGTTTTTCATCAATGACTGTCTGTGTTGGATTTGAGATAGTTGGCTGTGGTGTTGGAGGTGTTGTTGGCTTAGAAGTTGAATCCTTTGGATCTGTACCCTTCGCAGTTTCCTCAACATCTGTATATCCATCTCCATCATCATCTGTATCCGTAACGTCTGGATCACCATCACCATCTGTATCTCTTTGTACAGTGATCTTGAATGTACTTGTTGTCGGATTACCAGCAGTATCTGTCGCTGTTACAGTCACTGTAATCTCACGAGTTTCTTCTGTTGGTGTCCAATCTGTAATTGCTGGTGTTCCTGTAATCTTCTTTGTAGCTGGATTGTAAGTTACACCATTTGGTAGATTGCTTACTGTAACTGTTGTATTTGGATTATCAACTGTAACTGTAATCTCATTAATTGGATTACCCTCTACAACTGTCTGATCAGAGATAGGTGTGATAGAAGTCGTTGGCTTTAGAAGTTGAATCCTTTGGATCTGTTCCTCTAGCTATTTCTTCTGTATCTGGATATCCATCTCCATCATCATCTGTATCTGTAACATCTGGTGTACCATCACCGTCTGTATCTCTTTTGTACTGTAATTTCAACAATCTTTTGTAACCTTTGAACCATCTGGATTTGTCACTACTACAGGGACTTCGAACTTACGTGATTCCTCTGTTGTACCCCAATCTGTTACATCTGGTGTTCCACTGATTGTATTCGTAGTTGAATCATAAATTACACCGTTAGGTAGCTTAGATGTGTCTACTGTTACTACTGAAGCTGGATTACCTGGAGTAATTACAATATTTGTAATTGGACTTTCATCAATTACTGTCTGTGTTGGATTACTAATTGTAGGCTGTGCTACAGGAGTGATTATAGCTGCAGGTCTTGAATTAGGATTCTTTGGATCTGAGCCAGCATTCTGCTCATCTGTATCAGAAATTCCATCTCCATCATCATCTGTATCTGTAACATCTGGTATACCATCACCATCTGTATCACGTTGTACTGTAATTTCAATCTTCTTTGTTACTGTTGTGCCATCTGAATTTGTGACTACTACAGGAATTTCGAACTTACGTGATTCCTCTGTTGTACCCCAATCTGTTACATCAGGTGTTCCACTAATTGTCTTAGTAGTTGGATCATATGTTACACCATTTGGTAACTTCGTAGTATCAACCGTAACGGTTGATGCTGGATCTCCAGGAGTAATTACGATATTTGAAATTGGTTTTTCATCAATGACTGTCTGTGTTGGATTTGAGATAGTTGGCTGTGGTGTTGGAGGTGTTGTTGGCTTAGAAGTTGAATCCTTTGGATCTGTACCCTTCGCAGTTTCCTCAACATCTGTATATCCATCTCCATCATCATCTGTATCCGTAACGTCTGGATCACCATCACCATCTGTATCTCTTTGTACAGTGATCTTGAATGTACTTGTTGTCGGATTACCAGCAGTATCTGTCGCTGTTACAGTCACTGTAATCTCACGAGTTTCTTCTGTTGGTGTCCAATCTGTAATTGCTGGTGTTCCTGTAATCTTCTTTGTAGCTGGATTGTAAGTTACACCATTTGGTAGATTGCTTACTGTAACTGTTGTATTTGGATTATCAACTGTAACTGTAATCTCATTAATTGGATTACCCTCTACAACTGTCTGATCAGAGATAGGTGTGATGAAGTCGTTGGCTTAGAAGTTGAATCCTTTGGATCTGTTCCTCTAGCTATTTCTTCTGTATCTGGATATCCATCTCCATCATCATCTGTATCTGTAACATCTGGTGTACCATCACCGTCTGTATCTCTTTGTACTGTAATTTCAACAATCTTTGTAACCTTTGAACCATCTGGATTTGTCACTACTACAGGGACTTCGAACTTACGTGATTCCTCTGTTGTACTCTCAATCTGTTACATCTGGTGTTCCACTGATTGTATTCGTAGTTGAATCATAAATTACACCGTTAGGTAGCTTAGATGTGTCTACTGTTACTACTGAAGCTGGATTACCTGGAGTAATTACAATGTTGTAATTGGACTTTCATCAATTACTGTCTGTGTTGGATTACTAATTGTAGGCTGTGCTACAGGAGTGATTATAGCTGCAGGTCTTGAATTAGGATTCTTTGGATCTGAGCCAGCATTCTGCTCATCTGTATCGAAATTCCATCTCCATCATCATCTGTATCTGTAACATCTGGTATACCATCACCATCTGTATCACGTTGTACTGTAATTTCAATCTTCTTTGTTACTGTTGTGCCATCTGAATTTGTGACTACTACAGGAATTTCGAACTTACGTGATTCCTCTGTTGTACTCTCAATCTGTTACATCAGGTGTTCCACTAATTGTCTTAGTAGTTGGATCATATGTTACACCATTTGGTAACTTCGTAGTATCAACCGTAACGGTTGATGCTGGATCTCCAGAGTAGTACGATATTTGAAATTGGTTTTTCATCAATGACTGTCTGTGTTGGATTTGAGATAGTTGGCTGTGGTGTTGGAGGTGTTGTTGGCTTAGAAGTTGAATCCTTTGGATCTGTACCCTTCGCAGTTTCCTCAACATCTGTATATCCATCTCCATCATCATCTGTATCCGTAACGTCTGGATCACCATCACCATCTGTATCTCTTTGTACAGTGATCTTGAATGTACTTGTTGTCGGATTACCAGCAGTATCTGTCGCTGTTACAGTCACTGTAATCTCACGAGTTTCTTCTGTTGGTGTCCAATCTGTAATTGCTGGTGTTCCTGTAATCTTCTTTGTAGCTGGATTGTAAGTTACACCATTTGGTAGATTGCTTACTGTAACTGTTGTATTTGGATTATCAACTGTAACTGTAATCTCATTAATTGGATTACCCTCTACAACTGTCTGATCAGAGATAGGTGTGATAGAAGTCGTTGGCTTAGAAGTTGAATCCTTTGGATCTGTTCCTCTAGCTATTTCTTCTGTATCTGGATATCCATCTCCATCATCATCTGTATCTGTAACATCTGGTGTACCATCACCGTCTGTATCTCTTTGTACTGTAATTTCAACAATCTTTGTAACCTTTGAACCATCTGGATTTGTCACTACTACAGGGACTTCGAACTTACGTGATTCCTCTGTTGTACCCCAATCTGTTACATCAGGTGTTCCCGTGATAGTTAATGTTCCAGGATTATATGTAACTCCATTTGGAAGTTTTGATGTATCTACAGATACTGTTGAATCGATATTTCCTGGTCCAATTAGAATTGGTGTAATTGGACTTTCATCAATTACTGTCTGTATCTGATTGTCTACTGTCGTAGGATCAACAGGTGTAATAATTGCTGCTGGTCTGGAGTTAGGATCCTTCGGATTTGAGCCTGCAGCCTGCTCAACTGTATCAGCGATTCCATCTCCATCATCGTCCAAGTCAGTAATATCAGGATTTCCATCATGGTCGGTATCTCTTTGTACAGTGATCTTGAATGTACTTGTTGTCGGATTACCAGCAGTATCTGTCGCTGTTACAGTCACTGTAATCTCACGAGTTTCTTCTGTTGGTGTCCAATCTGTAATTGCTGGTGTTCCTGTAATCTTCTTTGTAGCTGGATTGTAAGTTACACCATTTGGTAGATTGCTTACTGTAACTGTTGTATTTGGATTATCAACTGTAACTGTAATCTCATTAATTGGATTACCCTCTACAACTGTCTGATCAGAGATAGGTGTGATAGAAGTCGTTGGCTTAGAAGTTGAATCCTTTGGATCTGTTCCTCTAGCTATTTCTTCTGTATCTGGATATCCATCTCCATCATCATCTGTATCTGTAACATCTGGTGTACCATCACCGTCTGTATCTCTTTGTACTGTAATCTTGAAAGTCTTTGTGGATGTATTACCCTCATCATCTGTCGCTGTCACAGTAACTGTAATTTCACGAGTTTCCTCTGTTGGTGTCCAGTCAGTAATGGAAGGTGTTCCTGTAATCCTCTTTGTTGTTGGATTGTAAGTTACACCATTTGGTAGATTGCTCACCGTAACTGTTGCGTTTGGATCATCTGTTGTGACGGTAACCTCGCTAATAGGATTTCCTTCAACAACTGTCTGATCAGTAATCGTCGTAATTACTGGTGCAGTATTATCCTTCCATACTGCGAACACTTCTTTCGCATCTGTAATGTTTGTTAAGATATTTGCTTCTGCAGCAGTCGCACTTGCACTAGAAGCCCAACCTAAGAATTGATAACCATCTCTTGTTGGCTCTTCTGGCTGGGTAGCTGTACCACCCACTGCATTTACTACCTTATCTGTATCTGTTCCATCTGACCACTTACCACCATTTGTATCAAATGTAACTTTAATTGCGCCAACGTTTACCTTTGTATCAGATACCATTGGATTATTTCCATCTGGAGAATATGCCACAAGGATAACTTTATCCCCATCACTGAATGTTCCGGCTGGTACATTTACCGTGAAATTACCAGCTGTTAAATCAGAGTAAGGAATAGTTGTCTGTGCCTTAACTGGTTGTGTTGTGTAGTCAGTATTATCTGCAACATACTTGTATGCTTTTACAATTACGTTACCAGCATCTGTATTTGTTGCTGTTAGATTTGTACTAGTATCTGCAGGATTTGGATATATTGTCTTAGGGAACTGTACCCACGATTGTTTGCGGTGTATTCGCTTCGATATTTGTTGTAGTTACGTTTGGTTTTACTACAAGATAGGATTTCGCATCCTTTGGATCGGTATGATCTGTTAGATATTCTTGTGCATCTGGAACGCCATCACCATCAGTATCTACATTAAACTTATCTGTTCCAATTTCATCTTCAACAAAGTCATATAAACCATCCTTATCTGTATCTAGTACTTGTAAGAATGCATTTGCATATGTATGTTGAACAATCTTATTTGGTTTACCACCATCTGCTTTTTCTAATGTTAGGGAAAGCAGATGTAGAATCCATAAAGTCAGCGGTTAACCAAGATTCAAAAATTTAATTGTTGGCCATTTGTATTAATATAGTTATTTAAAAGCTTCTGCAAACTGTTGATTTGTTACATTACTCTTTAACTTATATTCAATTGTGTAAGATCTTCTTTGACCTAGTGTACCATAGAATACCTGTGAGTCTAGTTTATTTCTTACTTGAGTAACCTTATTCCAGTCACCACCTACAATACTTAGTTCTGGTGTATCCTTAGTAGAGATAACACCATTACCATTAGGATTAACCACAAGTTTGATAGGGTTAGAAGCTGTAATGTTTCCAGTTGGAGTAGATAAACCAAGTGTTACATTATCTGTATCAATATACTGTAATAATTCCTGTGGGATAACTTCATTGATATAAAGTACCCAACCACTATTTGCCTGTAAGAAGTTTTGGTCAGGTTTAAAAGATACAGTAGACTTAATCGTCTTTGTTTGTGCATCATAAGATACCATCTTACCCGCATGACCACCAGAGAAATTACCATCCTTAGACTGAGTACCATCGGAACCAAGTCCATTCACCCCTGTTCCTAAGTAGTTTGTATTACCATTTTTAGGATTTGCAGGGAGTTCTGGCACATTAGGATTATTCTTTAGGATAAATCCATTATCATAGCCAGCCTTATCGGCCTTACCATCAGATCTTACCCATACTGTAGTAAAGTCAATTTTCTTAGATGCTAAACCTAAACTATCTAAAGTCTTACCATCCTTTAACTTAATAACTACATCAGTATCTGTAATTACACCAATTAAACCAGACTGTAATGTTTGATTATTAATCGGTACCTTCCATAATGCACCATCAACTTCTTTTTTCAAACTGTACACCATTGACCGTAATTGAATCAATTTGTGTATAAAAATCCGTCTCAAAGAAATTTAGTAAAAATCTTCCATTATATGGACCCTTATCTGTTCCACCCCAGCTACCTGGAAGTTTTTGCCCACTTCGTAACGGTTAGATGAATTCCATTACTATCTTCTTTTTGTAAAATCTGTTCTTGCATAATCCAATACACCATCCGTTTCACCAGCTAACGTATAGTTAACTTCGTTTTCCATGGATCTTGTTTGAATTCCTTGCGCAGAAACTTTAATCGGACTTAAAAAAACAATGTGCAGCCTAATAGTGCTGACATGAGTTTAAACGATAGTTTCTTAGCATTACTACGTTTTTTTCTTTTTATCGATATTTCTAAAAATATCACTACTATCCATAGTCTTTCTCCTCTATTTCACCAAAGCATCAAAAAGAGCACTTTGAATCATTTATACTATATCATGGATTATTTGTAAAATATAACTCATTTTGTGATATTTTATATTTCTTTTTGTGAAAGTATTAACCAGCAGAAAAACATCATTTTCGTTACAGAAAACAATTAGCTATATCTTGTTATTTATACAATTCTTTTCTCTCGCAGTTTTTAACTAGTCTAGTGACTGTGATTCACGAAATATAAATATAACTTTTCATATTAAGATATGTTATCTGAAATATTCAGAATATTTTTCAATCTATAAAACCACAAAATTATAATTTTCATTTTAGTTTTTGCATAATAGTCCCAATAGTTCATTATTCCTCTTATCCAAAAATACAACTCACTAGGATTATCTTGTAATCAATATCACTCTAAACGATTCCAATTTACAAGTAGAATTTCAAATCACAACTCTTTTGTATAGTAGTATCGCTCTCCAGTATATGGATATTCTTTCAAAACAAAAACTTCTTTATAACCATGCTTTTTTATAAAAGTTCGGTGCTTGAAAATGAAACGTATTAACAAAGGAATACTTACACCCTCTTGTTTTTGATTCCTTTTTCCACTATTTCTAAAATTTTTGAACCTAGATCTTGTCCTCTTAGATCATCTCTAACATACAAATATTAAATCTCTAGCCAATTTCCAAATATCTCTGCTACCATTCCTGCTAATATGTCACCCTGTTCATCTTCCATAAAAAAATATTAAGCGGTTCACTTTTTGACGGCTTCCTATTAGATCTATTATATTCACGGATTAAATTTTACTAATTCTTTTTGCTCTTTCAGATTCTACATTTTCTAATTTGAATTTCATAGTTGGTCTCCATATAATGAGTATCCCATATACATTCATCAGTACGCATTAGAAATGACTCGTACACCTTCTTTATGAAGATAGATACGAGTTATTTTTCTATTTTGTATTCTTTCCTTTAAATAACAATACACGATCTTCCGTTTGAATTAGCGTATTACCTGTTGCCGGTATAATTTCATCATTTCGATTAATTGAGATAATCAACTTATTGTCTGGTAGGTTTAAATCACGAATATATTTATGATTCCATGTATGATGTTCTGTCACTGTAAATTCTATGAGATCTTGTCCATTTGGATCAAAAGTACTCTTCTCCACTCCAAACAATAATATCATTTGGTTGTAATACAAGACTTCCATTAGGAACTAATGGTTTCTCATCTCGAATTACCTTTGCAATGATTAAGTGCTTATCTAAAGAAATATCTTTAATCTGTCTATGTGCGAGTATGCCACCTTCATCAACCACTGACTTTACAAATGTAATATTTCCTTTTCCCTACATAGTAATTAAATGTTCTTAACACTTCATTACGAGAATCGATCATGTGTAACTTCTCTGTTGCCCACTTCATAGAAGAGCCTTGTATAAGTGATGATATTAAGCAGACACCAAATACAATATGAAAGATATCCACAGAACTTGATTTATACTGGTTTACCACCATAATCGCAAAAGCAATCGCAGCTGCGCCACGAAGTCCTCCCCAAGATACTAGCCACTTTTGATTTAATTTCAAATCAAATGGCAACATTAGTCCAAATACTACGATTGGTCTAACAATAAAGATAAGCACAATTGCAATAACAATCGCAAAGAATAAGTTCACTAAAATATGTGAAGGTGTCGCTAGTAACCCTAAGATAAAAGAATAACAGGATATTCATAATGTTAGATACACCATCGAAGAAGAACGTCACTTCTTTCTTTGCAATAAATACTTGATTCCCTAAAATCAAACCAAGAATATAAACGGTTAGATATCCATTACCATTCAAAAGTTCACTAATCGAGAAAGATAACAGTACAACCGCAATAATAAATACTGTAATAAATCCACTCTTTTGAAGGTCAGTATACTCCATGAATTTACGAACAACATAAGCAACGATGACACCAATTAGAATACCCCAGAAGATCTGAAAGAATAACATTGTACCAATAGAAATCTGTTCACCCTTAATTAATGCTAAGAAGATACAAGTCAGTGTAAACGCCATTGGGTCATTTGATCCACTTTCAAGTTCTAAAAGAGATGCTGTATTGTATTTTAAATTTAAATTCTTTGAAGAAAGAATATTTGATACAGACGCATAGTCCGTAGAGCCAATGATAGAACCTATTAAGAAACTCTCTATCCAGCCAAAACGAAGAATCAAGTGAATCAACACTCCCGTCAGTAATGATGTCAAAATTACTCCTAGTGTTGATAGAATCAATGACTCAATTACAACAGTTCTTCCAGCTTTCCAGTTTGTACCAAAGCCACCATAGAAGATGATAATTAATAATGCTATTTTTGGAGAAGTTTTCTGCAAACTGATAATCTTCAAAGTTAAAACCAATTAGACTACTTACAATACCCAACGACAAGAACAACATCAAAGATGGAATTCCTGACTTCTTCGCTATTTGAACCGCAATTAGAGCAGCTAGTAATATGACTGATATATAAAACATATGCTATACACCCCCTACTGTTGACATTCTATCAATATTCAGTATATCTTTTCAAAGCACAGATATACATACATGCATGTATCGGTAATGTATTATTCCTCTACCACAATAATTCTTTTTAAATTACAATAATAGAATATAAACGCAGTGAAGACGATTGCAACAAACACAGCTATAATGCCTGGCACCAAAAAAATCACTTGAAGGATCAAAATCCTTAAAAACAATATATCCACCACGAACTAATCCATGGAACACCATCGCCGCAATAATGCCAGAAATGAAGACATGTAAGAATGTTCTTCTTAATAACCTTTTTCTTTGCGGATTCAACCTCATCAGCAGTAACCTCCATCTTATTTAAAACCTAGTTTCATGATAAGAGATTCTTGTTTAATCTGAGGTAAATAAAACTGATCAATAGAATTGGCGTTAAACAATCTCGATTAAAGCAAATAGATAAAATCCAACCACCAATCATACTAAAACTAAATAACATGTACATATTGTTTCCAAAGTTATACAATTCTTATTTTACATACTCATCTAACTCTGTTGTGATGCCATAAAAATATTTTATAAATTCTGTTTGTAAATTCTTTTTCATTCTTATTCTCCTGTTGTAGTTTCCCAAAATAAGAATTTAAATCTGTGTGTAAAGCTTTTGCAAGTTTAATACATAGTTCTAAACTCGGATTATATTTATCATTTTCAATCATATTGATTGCTTGCCTTGATACATCTATCTCTCTAGATAACTGTAATTGAGACATATTTAGTTTGACTCGAAATTCTTTTACACGATTCATACTCACCTCTATAAATGTCAAATATATTTGATATACATAAAGTAACATCCATTTGTATCTATGTCAAATATAATTGACATAGATAGGAATTAAAAACTATAGCCAACTTAAATTAGCTATAGTCAAAATCAATATTCGATATAGTTACTATTTAATTAAACCAAACAAATCATTTAAGGCTTCTGCCATTGTTGGGTGTGTGAAGATCTGATTTGCGAGTGCTGTATATGGTTGCTTGGCAATCATTGCAGTTACGACGATATTGATTACTTCATGAGATTCTTCACCAAATAATACAGTACCTAAAATTTGATTTGTTTCTGCGTCAATAATTGCCTTATAAATACCAGTTTGATTGCCAAGAATCTTAGCCTTTGGAATTGCAGTAACCGGTAATGTGGCTACCTTGATGTTATATCCAGCCTGACGAGCTTCCTTCTCGCTTAAACCAACTCTGGAATATGTTGGATGTAAGAATGCTGAGAATGCGATTGGTTGTCTATCGTTTCTTGTATAAGCACCACTACCATCTAAATAGCTCTTTACAATACGATAGTCATCTAAAGAAATGTAAGTAAACTGTGGTCCACCATTTACATCACCCATCGCAAAGATATGTGGCTTATTTGTTTGTAGGTGTTCATTTACATTTACAAATCCACGTTCTGAAACTTCAACACCTGCATTTTCTAAATGAAGTTCTTTTGTATTAGGAGTTCTACCTGTTGCAACAAAGTAATACATCTGAAGAAATCTTACCAGTTTCTCCATCTACTTCATAAGATAGAGTGACTGTATTTTCATCTTGTTCAACACACTTTGTGTCTGCACCAAAGATAAATTCAACACCTAATGACTTATAGGATTCAAATACAGCGTTTGCTACATCGTCATCTTCTCTGCAAGTAACTTTTTCTGCTTTTATCAATGACTGTAACCTTTGTGCCAAACTTTGCATATGTAGCCGCAAATTCTAGACCGATAAAACCACTACCCAAGATTGTTAAAGTCTTAGGGAAATCTTCTAGATTCATAAGTGTTTCACTTGTATGAATTCTATTACCTACTTCTAAGCCTTCTACAGAAGGAATAAATGGCTTAGCACCTGTATTGATAAAGATACGTTCTGCAGATACTTCCTCTACTCCATTTGCCATCTGTATATTGACTGTATGTTCATCCTTGAATGAAGCAAGTCCATCAATAACTTCGACGTTACTATTCATCGCAACCTTGTCATAGTTTGCCTTATTGAGTTTAGCAATCAATGCTTTCTTATTGATAACTGCATTCTGATAGTATTCTTCATTACTAACTTGACTGTAACTTCTACGATCAGCTGCAGTTGCTAAAAACTTAGAAGGAATACATCCAACATTGATACATGTACCTCCATACATATTAGGTGACTTCTCAACTAATATTGTTTTTTCACCTTTATTGCCTAAGTAATTTGCTAGTGTTTTACCAGCCTTACCAAAACCAATAATAATATTTTCTACTTTCTTATTCATATTTGAATACCTCACTACCACCGATTATAGACCTACTAAGCTAAATTCTTTGTTAATATGCTCAAACTTAAAAGCCTTTATTCTTTCTTCATCAGAATAAAGGCATTGAACTTGGTTTTGAATCGTATCATGGATTCGTTTAATCATTTTGTTTTCTGTAGCCAAGCCATGATTGAATTAACAACTTCCTTAGGCTTTTTCAACATATATTTCATGACTTGTATCTTTTATAAATTGAATAAAGATATGATTCGTATTGTCGTGGTTAGCTTCAATTTTATTCTTCTTATATTGATATACAAACTCAGGATAATCCGATAACAGTAATAATGTTTCTGTATTCAAACCAGCATGGAAGATATCAATATAATGTTCTCGAAGTAAGCTCGTTAGTTTAGATATCGTTTCCGCATTCATATCTAACTGATTTTTCTTTAATATAAGATTTTGTCATCGCAATATCTTCTTCAAGCGTTATATTCATCAAATCATAATCGATGATACCTCCATCTAAGATGATTAGTTTTTCTTGCTTGTAAGAAAGAATGATAACGAATTGCTATATCAGCACCCATCGAAAAAGAGATTACATTAGATTCAACAGGTATCTCACTTGTTAACCATTCTATCAAATCTTGTTCACTCTGAATCTTTTACATCTCGGTTTGAATACTGTCCTGGTATATCAATAAACTGTACTCATAACCGAACTGATTCATCTCTTTTCTAAGTCTTGAATTGATTCTTTTTGTACTACCTAAACCTGAAATAAAATAAAACTTTTCCATATTTTCCCTACTAACATTTTTCTGATACGTTCTTCTAGCGAAGAACTATATCTAATTCATCTTCTTACTTTCTAGATACAAACATTCCATACTCTTTTGAAATTTCTATAACTCCTTGTTTTTCATAGTTGGAAATTAGTATATATAACTCTTCTTCCGAATAATTTTGCCAATCGTTCATTTCTTTAAAGGATTGGATATACTCTACTAAATCCGAACGATTACTGATGAGTAACTTATCTTCATACTCCAGCTTTTCTACACTAGAAAAACATTTTTCAAGTATATCTTTGCCATTTTGTAAGGTAAATGTATGTTGACGTTCTGTTTGAACGTTTAACATTTGATTGATGAATGATTCCACCCCATTTTCACCATACGTAGCACTGTAGAATATCCATCATTTTTTAATACTCTTCTAATCTCTGATAAAGCCTTATCCAAATTTGGAATATGATACAACATCATATTGGCTATGACGATATCAAATCGTTCATCTTCATATGGTAACTCTTCCGCATTTACAACCTCATAATGAATATTTGAATGTTCTCCAATATTGGTTTTAGCTTCTTTAATCATGCCTTCAAATAAATCTGTAAAATAAACCTCTTTACAATCTTGAAGTAAATGTGTATGTTCCTTCCAAGTAATACCTGTACCACAACCAAGTTCTAAAATTGAAGATCCCTTCTTGATGTCATAATGCTTTCACAATCCAATGATTAAAACCTTCTTTATTTATAGAATAAAGTTGATGTAATCGAATACGGATATTTAGTTTATCTGGATTTTTGTATTGTATATTTACTGTATCTGTCGTAACTAATTTATTCATTTTCTTCTATATACCTTTGTTTTCTCTTCTTTTGTCAGTAAAACGATATTCTCTACATGTGGTGTAAAGCCAAATAAATCCACAGGCACTATTTTCTTAATCTGATAACCAGCTTTCTTAAGAGGTTCGATATCTGTTACTTGTGTGTATGGATTACAAGAAATATATACGACTCTATCTGGAGAAAGCTGTGCTAGTTTGTGCATGAATGGTAGTGTCATTCCAGATCTTGGTGGATCTAGAATTACTACATTTGGTTTTATATTCATGCGTTGAATAAACTCTGTCGCATCTGCCGCATAGAATTCTGTGTTTAATAATTTGTTGTGCTTTGCATTGTTTTTTGCATCTCGGATTGCTTGTGGATTGATTTCAACTCCAATAACATGCTTTGCACTTTGGGCTGCTAGTAAAGAGATTGTTCCAATACCACAACACGCATCTAGTACCACATCAGTATCTTTAATCTTCGCAAGTGATAGTGCTGTACGATAGAGCACTTCTGTTTGTTCAGGATTAACTTGATAGAATGACTTTGAAGAGATGCGGAACTCTAAGCCACCAATACGGTCAGTGATATAACCTGGACCATATAATACTCTTTCATCTTTTCCAAGTATCATCGATGTACGAGCACGATTAAAATTCAGAATAATCGTTTTAATCTGTGGAAATTTCTTAACAAGTGCATTTACGAAGTTCTTTGAACTTGGTAGTCCCTTTGAACCAATGACAACATCGAGTAAAACGTCATTTGTTGCTTTCGAGATACGAATATACGCATGACGTAACGTACCCCTACCGCTATCTTCATCATAAGTTTCGATACGCATAGATTCTGCTAACTTACAGATTGTAGTTAGAATCTCATTTGCGAGTGTATGTTGAATCAAACACATCTCACTCGGCACTTTACGATGACTATTTTTCTTCATACATGCCTGCATAGATTCTATTTGTCTTTTTATCTCTAGCGAAAACTTGCATAGATTTTATGACGATAGTGATACGGATCTTTCATGCCAAGTACCGGTTCAACTGCTTTGGTACGAAATATCTTACGCATCTCTTCACGTTTCATTTTTAATTGTTCTTCATATGGGACATCGATGTATGCACATCCACCACACTTTTTACTCACTGGGCAATACTTTCATAGTGTTACCTCTTTTTAATGTATATACAACGTTATCTGTTACTTTTACGTAAAACATCATAGGATTGATGACCATTTGCGATTAGTACACAATCATGGATGCCAAGTGCTTCCGCAACTTCTTTATCGTGAACAGTGTCACCAATATACTTACATTCAGATGGTTCCACATCACTCTTCTCCATCCAAATCTTTTGCCATCTCAACTTTTGAGGCCGCAAGCATATTATCAATTCCCTAGTATTTCATCAAAAGTATTGGTCAATTCCTAGTAACTTGCACTGCTCTACAAGTTTATCGTGACGAGATGCGGATAGAATGACATTGCGATATCCAAGTTGGATTGCCTTTTCTACCGTAGTAATAAAATCATCCATCAAAGAACACTCATCAAAGCGACGATCATATTCTTGATTAAATTCAAGAGATACTTCTTCATAGCTTTCAGTATCAAAGGTATATCCAATATGGTAATAGTAGTTAATAACTGGAAACGAGAATGTATTGAGATAGTCCTGCTTTTGATGACAGGATACTTCTCCATTCCCCTCTTTTTTTAACATTTCATTTTTCAATCGATAGAGCACAATTGTAAATCATCTAAAAATTGTGCCGTTAAAGTCCCAAATTAAAGTTTTCATGGATTGATTATACCATCTCTTTTCGATGTCTAAGAAAAAGATGTCGCCATCAACAGGATTATACATCCGTGTTAATATCGACATCGATTTCTTGAATCTTATTTTTCTGTAAATTTCCAACTACATACTTTTGGTTGGCTTTTTTTATTGTATACGATTTTGTTGAAACATGATTATCAATCAAATCATATATTTTATAACCCTGCCACATCATAGAATGAAACACTATCATTTTTAGTATTATTTTTCTCCTTGAAAGGATGTACTTGGACCCACACTATAGTGTGTACCATTGATTGTATAGTCCTCACTCCAATGTACATGACCTTGCATGACTAATACTGTATTCGTGTTTTGTATATGTTGGATAAGCTTTTCAGCTTGTGGTAAACATGGAATTCCCTGGATATTTTTCTGACAGGGTGATGCATCAAAATAATTTTTCTTTTCAGGTGTCTTTTAGATTTTCATCTAGCCAAGAAAAATCCTCATCTTCAAATTTCCCATTTGCATTTCCATACTCAGAATTATTTAATGCAAGAATCGTATAATTCTGTATTTGATACGTCGTATGACTTTTTGTCCCAAATACTTGTTGGTAATTTTCATTATCGTGATTTCCAGGAATCGCTATGATTGGAATCTCTGGAAAGTATTTTTTTACAATACTTTCTACTGTTTGATAATCATCAACACTTCCATTATCACAAATATCACCTGTCAAGCAGAGACAATCGTATTCCCCATGTTGTAAGGCATCTTGCAAGCAGAGTTCTAGGTGTTTCAATGGACTCTCTAGTTTAGCAAGTAATCTTTCATATGCATTATCATTTGTGTAGTGTGTACGATAATGTATATCACTTAATTGCAAGATTCTCATTACTTCAGCTTCTTTCTAAGCCATCCATTTGCGATATCTAATACAAATACAGTCACAACAACTACTAATAAGATAATGCTTACTTTATCCCAGTTTCTTGCTTGGATTGCAAAGATTAATGGTGCACCAATACCACCTGCACCTACAAGACCAAGGGTTGCGGCAGATCTTACACCGATTTCAAAGTGATTTAAAATCAAAGATGTATATGCTGGCATGACTTGTGGAAGTCGTGCATAGAAGAAGGTTTGGATTGAATTTGCGCCTACTGAATGCATTGCTTCAATGGCATCTTCATTCATTTTCTCCATCTCCTCAGTAAATAGTTTTCCTAACATACCAATTTGATGAACACCAATCGCGAGTACTCCTGCAAAAGGACCAGGGCCTACCATCTTTACAAAGATGATTGCATATATTAACTCTGGGAAACTACGCAATATATCCAAGATGATTTTTAGTAATCTTTGGTACTATCGTATTTCTTGACCAAAGATTATGACTCGCCAGTAACATGAGTGGGAAATGCGAAAGATTGTACCGATGAGTGTTCCTACGAAAGCTATCGCAATTGTCAGAATCATCAGTGAGAATACATCTTCCCCACTACCATCAAAGAAATATGACCAATCAGGTTTTAATAATCCTTTGACTGTGTCTATCACCATGGATGGTGAAAAGTTATTCAGTGCTGAATAATCTAGGCCATAACCTGATAAGAAAATCAATACTAGAATTCCTAGTAGAATCCATATCGTTGAATACTTTCGAAGAGTCATCATCATACACTTCCTCCTTGCGTATTCACTGATTGTATCTACTAGAATAACCAATATCAAAATCATTAGGATAATGATGGATACACGATCATACTTAAATAATGCTAATGAAGTATTTAAGATAATACCAATTCCACCTGCTCCAACATATCCTAGTACTGTTGAAGACCGTATATTTATCTCTAATGCATAAAAAGTATAACTGATTACAGCTGGTAATATTTGTGCCAAACCGCCCATACTGCAACCTTAAACTTATTGGCTCCAACAGACTCAGCGGATTCAACAGGTAGTGTATCAATCGTTTCAATCGATTCATACAGTAACTGTGATACCAAGCCAAAGGTAAAGATGGTTAAGGTAATCACACCTGTAACTTCACCAATACCAACAATCGATACCAAGATAGCTGCTAAAGAGCGTATTTGGAATCGTACGAATAATATTCATCACAAAACGAATACAACCCTGTTAGAAACAGTATTTCTTTAGTAATGAGTGTTGTCGCAAGAAACGAGAATGGAATGGCTAAAAGTACACCTAGTAAAGTGCTTAAAATTGACATTTGAATCGTCTTAATAATCGGTGTTATTAGTGATGGAAGATATGACCAATCAGGATGAAGCAGTTTCTGTAGGAATAGTTGCATCTGTTTTTGTATTTGAAAGTACTTCCGAAAAGATTTGCATTTGTAATACGTATGCATGCATATAAGCATATTGCCAATACTGCAAATGTTCCTACATGTTTATACCATTGATAATGAACTGTATCTTTAAGCTTCATCTTGAACTTCCTCTTCAAGATTTGAGATACCTTTATAGATATAATTCAATTTTTTTCATCCGTTAGTTCTTTAGGCGTACCTTCAAATACTAACTTACCATCTTGCAAGGCAATAATCTTTGTCGCAAATGCCTTTTGCAAGTTCGACTGAGTGAATATTTAACGATAACTGTGATACCTAGTTGTTCATTAATATTCTTTAAATCAGATAGAATCTTCTTTAGATGTTACAGGGTCCAAGGAAGCGACAGGTTCATCCGCTAAGATGATGGTTGCCTCTTGGAAGAGTGTTCTAGCAATAGATACTCTTTGTTGTTGTCCACCTGATAATTCATCGCAACGACTATGCAGTTTGTTTTCCAATCCTACCTTGGCTAAAACTTCATTACATAATTGATAATCTTTGTTAGAGAATAGTCCTAGTGTACTTTTGAGCGTACTATAAGTTCCAAGCTTTCCTGATAATACGTTCTTCTGTACTGTATTGCGTTTCACCAAAGTTAAATGATTGAGATATCAAACCCAATTTGTGTTCGTATCTTTTTCAATTCTTTTCTTATTGGCTTTGGTGATTGATTTACCATCTATCAAGATTTCACCATCTGTTATTTCGTTGAGACGATTAATCGAGCGTAATAATGTTGATTTACCTGCACCAGAAAGACCAATAATCGCAACAAACTCAGCATCCTGAATTGTTAGATTTACATGGTCGAGTGCATGTACTCCCATTTTTTGTATGTCTTTGAAACATTTCTTAATTCAATCATTTCCTATTGTGCTGCCTTTTTCGATATAGTTAGACATTGTGTCATATGCCTTTTCATCTGCTTCTACATAGCCAGTATGGTTCCATAATGACATTGCATCTTTTGCAGCCTCATCTTGATTCATATTTAAGAATACTTCTTTAATCTTCTGTTTGTAATTTCTTTCATCCATTGTTGGCAATACCGCAATTGCATCATTTGGAATATCACCCTTTGTCAAATATAGAACTTTTAATTCCTTGAAAAGATCATTTGTTCCTTCAAACTTCTTTTGGAAAACATAACGTGCACCTTCAAATACAAATGCCGCATCAACTTGTCCATTTAAAACTGCTGTAATTTCAGATGGAATATCATTAACTGTTACGATTGTACAATCAGTTGTTGGATTAATACCAGCATCCTTCATTTCTGCTACAGGATAGATATAACCAGAAGCTGAATTAGGACTTAGTGTCGCAATCTTCTTGCCCTTTAAGTCAGCGAGAGATTGAATATTTGAATCCGCTCTAACAATCACTTCTCCTTTAAATGAGTTTGTTGATGAACCTTCAATTGGCATTTCTGTTTCTTGATCATAATCCACCAATTTGGAAGATAAGAGAGCTTTTCGCTGCACCTTGGTTCTTAGCCTGTACATAGGCAGCTGGTGGCATAATACCTAAATCAACTTTACCAGATGCCATTGCTTCAACAATTGTTGAATAGTCAGTAGCGAGTGTTACTTCAACTTTACGTCCAAGCTTTTCTTCTAGATACTCCGCAAATGGTTTTGTCTTCGCTTCCATTGAACCATCGTTATTTGTTGGAACAAACTGTACAACAAGTGGTTTATCTTCACTTGTAGAAGAAGTTTCTTTTTGTCCCTGTTGCGCCACATCCACCAAGTAATGCCATGCAAAGAGAAAGTACTGCAGATACAAATATTTTTTTCATATTCTTTCTATCTCCTTATTCGGAGCTCCTTATACAAACATTCTAAACGAATATTAAAAATTGTCTTTGCAGAAAGTGACATATGTCATATACAATAAGTTCATGGAATGGATAGATAACAGATACTTATTTACAGAATATTTTTAAAAAAACCAAGTTCTCTCAATATTTCGGTTTTCCTGTCAAAGATATTATAAAAATGTGTCGCTTTTCACAAAGGAGAACAAATCATCGAATCTGATATCATATCTGACTTTATCTATTTCCTTTTAGATGGTGAAGTAAAGTTTTTGGTAACGAGTGATAGTGGGAAAATAGTCTATCTTGGTGGCAGTAAAGGAATTTACTGTTCTCGGTGAAGTTTCCCTCTTTGGAAAATGAAACCGATGACTAGCGTTATCGCTTCTACAGAATGCATATGTTTTAGCATTTCACTTGATACATATCGTAATCGTCTTTTTGGATGATAATACATTTTTACGTTATATCAGTAAGACAATGGCTTACCGCTTAACCAAAAAGAGATGATGATGTAATCGTTGATAGAACAGAGACAGCATATACAAAAATGTGTGCTCTGATTATACAAAAACACAAGACACAATGTTTACTTTAGATTTACAAGAATGTGCACGTACACTATCCATCAGCTATCGCCAAGTTATTCGTGTCATGAATCGTTTACTCCAAGAAAAACTCATTAAAAAAAGTGAAAAAGAAATACTATATTTTTGGACTATAGCGCATTATACGCAAATACGAATGAAAACTATTTCTTCTATGAATAGTCGTATCAATCACTCCATAAAAAAGTCAGACAATTCGTCTGACTTTTCATGATTAACGTAATTTCTTTCTGATGACTTGTGCCGCTATTGCTACTACAATGACTGCTCCAACAAGTAATACAACTGACTGCGGTGTTGTCTTAGGCTTTGTCTCTGTCTCAGTTGTAGCTTCTTTGCCTTTCAGATACTGTATATGAAATATGTGTTGCCTTTGTAGTAAATACATACTTATCATCCTTTACTTCAGCAGTAATTTCATTTGTGCCATCTGTAAATGTAGGCTTGCCATTGAATGCTGATGTAGGGATAGAATATGTTAAGTCTTGTTTTACTTCTTCAACTGGATTTCCATAGTGATCTACAATATTGAGTTCTCCAGACATCATATCTTTGCTAGGAGCTACACTTAACTTCATTCCTATATCTGCACTATCTTTTTGGAACCAGTACTTCTGTTTTTTTTGAGAAAGCAGCTGTAGCACGTTTCCCAAAGAACTTGATTGTATAGTCATTTTCTTTGATATACTTTTTTTAAACTTCTCGAGGATTTCCGCATGGATTTCCTTCATTGTCTCATATGCCTTTGTCGCATCTTCATGGTTTTTAGCTGTTGCTTCATCTGCTGTTAACATTGTTGTTACAGCGTTTTTAATTTCTTCACTTTCCAGTGCTTCAATCTTCTTAGTAGCGATTGGTTGGAATTCATCACGATTGTATTCAATCATGAATAATGTATCCATTGCTAACCAATATACAGAATCTTCATTAAATTCATTGTTTTCATTCTGTGCCTGTGCAATACCAGAATTCTGATTTGGATAGTATGCCACAAATGGTGAAGTTAATGGAGAACCTAATGCTAACCACATTGTCCCTGGATATTCTTCGGTTGCGTTTGCAGGAAGATGATAGATATGTGCTTCCATTGTGTTACGGTTACCAATTGGATATAGGTTTCCACGACCTAAGTCATCTGCTACTTCGTTAATGGTTTCCAAACGGTTACGTGTAAATGCCATTGCATCAGCTAATGTAATCTTCTTTGAAGTTGTCTGTAAGAATGGATATACATCACCCTCAAACTTCGCATCCGGATTGAATTGCTTAATACCAGAACATACGCGTGATTCAGTACTTTCAGATAATTCAGGTAATGCATAAGAAGAATATAAATCGATGGTACGAGTTAATTCATCTCCCTTGAATGTCTTAGCATCTGTTGCGACTTTAAAGATATCCTTGGAATAGATATAATTTCCATCTTCTGAAATGTTATAGTTTTCCTTTTCTTCTCCTACGGTTAATCTGCATTCATTCAACCAGAATGAGTTAGGGAATACGGAATACTTATCACGTGGATAACGCATCGCCACAAACTGGTGTCCGGTATAAATTTCCATGTACCAAAGTTCATTATGATCTGCTACGACTAGACCATTGCCTTCTCCAGCACCCTTTGTTGCGACTTCTTGTGCGATAAATTCAACTGCTTGTCTTGCATTGTCACAACTGCCTAATACTGCTGTTGTAATGATAGCCTCTGTAATACCGATTGGCTTTGTTGTATCTGTGCCATCCAAATAAGGATCTACACCCAATACATTTTCATTTGCACTAGCGGAAACCGTCATATCCGCAATTAGAGCCTTTTTCATTAAATCCTGTTTCGTCAAAATTACCATATTCTGGTGTTGTATCGCTGACGGACGTATAGCGATAAGAATCATGTGCAAATGTAAAGGAATACCCCTTATCTGGATCTACAGAAACGTCTTTGATAGTTTCACCAGCTTTATGTTCTCCTGCTTGGTGGACTTTATACACCTTATTATGATTGACTTCTAAGTCTTCTGTACGTCCAAAAATTGTACTACCATCTTCTGTTAAATCGCCACCGATAATGACACCGGTACATGCATACGCTGAAATGATGCTGGATGAGGCTACTAAAATAGCTATTGAAGCGCTAAATAGCCTTGAAATACATTTTTTCATTTTATTATTCCTCCAATGATTGTATGAACAAAGTGTAAGAAGATTGAATTCCTCCCTTCTTGTAATCTTCTTCTTGGTAATTTCATTATAGAAAATACATCTACAAAAATGTGGAAATATGCTTTCGTCTTTCTTGTATATTCTCGTATGAAAAAAAGTTACTCCCATTTGGAAGTAACCTAAGCTTTCTTAACTTGTTCTAACCAGAGCTCAGCACTGGCATCAGATGGCATACGCCAATCTCCTCTTGGAGAAAGTGTAACCGACCCAACTTTTGGACCATCTGGTAAGCAACTACGTTTGAATTGCTGACTGAAGAAACGCTTGAAGAAGCGTAACATTGCTTCACGTACTTCTTTCTTTCTCTAACTCTGGATATGCTGTTAATGCTAGAACCATGATCTTTTCTGGTGAATAGCCATAGCGTAATACATAGTATAGGAAGAAGTCATTAAGATCATATTTACCAATCTTATCTTCAGTCTTCTGGGCAATCTTACCATTTTCATCATGTGGTGTTAGTTCTGGTGAGATTGGTGTATCACAGATCTTTAAGAGTACTTCTTTGAGGTCTTCTTGATTGCAGATATATGCATATGCTTTACAGATATATTGTACAAGTGTCTTTGGAACAGATGCGTTTACCGCATACATGGACATGTGATCACCATTGTATGTACACCATCCGAGTGCTAGTTCAGAAAGATCTCCTGTTCCAACTACGAGTCCATTTGCCATGTTTGCGGCATCCATCAGGATGTAGGTACGCATACGAGCTTGTGCATTTTCGTAAGTTGTATCACCTTCACCTTGATAACTACCCGGATGGCCAATCTGTTTCAGGTGTGCTTGCACACCCTCTTCAATCGCAACTTCATGCATCTCTACATCTAATGCACGCATTAAATCTAAAGCATTGTTATAAGTGTAAGAAGTTGTATTACCATGGTTTGGTAATGTATAGCAAATAATATGGATATCCGGTACTAACTTTCTTGCTTGATGACATACAAGTAATGCAAGTGTACTATCCAAACCACCCGAAATACCGATCACAAGATTCTTAATTCCTGTGGAACGAACACGTGTTGCTAGACCATTTGCTTGAATCTCTAAGATCTTTCATACAACGACGACCACGCTCTTCATCATCAACTGGCACAAATGGATTACGGTTGACTACATAGTCTTCCTTGCGTAATACATCTACTAGTTCATCTACTGTAATTTCATCTTGATTTGCGATTGGTTTAATCGAAACATCGACATATACATAATCATCATGATTTTCTTCTAAATCAAATGTTGTCTGGTGACGACGATTCTTTTCAATGGACTCTAAATCAATCACTACAGTTTCAACCTTTGTATCTTCTGGGAAGATGGAATCTGTTAGTAAACGTCCATTGCAGGCAATCATACTATGACCAGAGAATACGAGGTCCGTACTACTTTCATCCGTTGCACTAGAAACATAAAGATAAGCACAATAACAACTAGCGCTCTGTTGTAATACCATCGTACGACGATAGTCTTGCTTACCAATGATTTCATCAGAAGCAGATAGATTCGCGATGATATTAGCACCCGCAAGACATGCATGCGTACTTGGTTTATCAGGCACCCACAAATCCTCACAGATATCTAGACCTACGATAGCCCCACTACGACTATCACATGCTAGTATGTTTCTGCCAAATGGGATAAACTCATCACCTAATTGAATCATTTGGCTAACGATATTCTTACCACTTGTAAACCATCTACTTTCATAGAACTCGCTATATGTCGGAAGATTGATCTTTGGCACAATACCTACAATGACACCTTCTGAGATGTATACTGCACAGTTATATAAATGGTTTTCAAAAACGTAACGGTGCACCAACCACAACCGTTAGACCCTCTAGTTTATTTGATGCATTTGGCAATCTTAAACAGTCCATCTTCTACTGCATCTAACAGTGTAAACTGTCCAAAAAGATCGCCACAAGTATATCCAGTTAAACATAATTCTGGATAAACTAGGAAACCTGCATCCGCATTTTCATTCATTGTTTGGATGATTTGTGCAACGTTATATGTGACATTCGCTACTTTCATCCTTGGTACGACTGTACCGACTTTTATCATTCTATTTTTTTCATGATTATCCTCGCTGAAAAAGGTAACTACTTAAACCATGTAATTCTTTTTGGCAATGTGTCCTGTAGTATTTGTATCGCATCTTTTGCGATGAGAAACTGCTTACGTACTTCACTAGAAGAAATATGATGATATTCCTTTGGTGTATGTACAATTTCAATGTATTGAGAAAGACTTGAGAGATAGGAATCATCTGCAATCATCTTTTCGCAATCATCATCGTATCTTGCCATACATACAATGCCAAATTCCTTCGCAATCTCTTCTACATGTTTCCAACCAGTTTTTTTAATTCTGGTAACTTATCAGAGCCAAACAATAACTTGCATGCATATCCCTGCTCTTTTAGATAACAGAGCGTTTGATATGTACGTGGTTGACTTTCTTCCTTTAACTCATAGTCACTGACCATAAGCTTTGGATGTGCTTTACAGATGCTTTCTAGCATCGCTAATCGCTCTGTATCATGAAAGGCAAAGTTCTTTGCTTGATCATGTTCGATATAGCTCATCTTACTAGGCATAAAGATAACCTTCATAGCACCTGTCTTTTTCGCAAGCATATTCTGCTAGTTCGATATGAGCTTTCGTCGGTGGATTAAAGGCTCCACCAAATAACAGGTAACTCAAATGATGCCTCCATGGAGTTTCTCATATAACTCCTCTCTGAGTTTCGCTACAGCAGGTGTTAAGTCTACATAGTGCTTATGAGGCATCTCTGTACGTAATTCAGATTCCCAAACACGATACTGTAGTTGTTCCTTAACATATTCCTTCTTTTGCACGAATGTCTGGTAAATCTAAAACAATTTCACCATTTAACATATGAGGAATTAGAATCTTCTCTACGTGACTTGGAATAATTGTCTTATGTCTTTCAAAGGCATCTGGATCAAGGTTAACAACTTCAACAGGCTTACCATTTTCAATCACTTCTGTATCAAGAGAAATGATATCGCACTGTCCCTTTCCTTCTTCATCAAATACACGCCAAGCCATTAGTTTGCCTGGAATAATTGCCTTACTAGATGAATCAGAACACTTCATCTTAGGTGTATAGCTACCATCCTTTTCTTTGACAGCGACTAACTTATATACACCACCAAAGACAGGGTCTGTCGCAGCTGTAATGAGTTTTTTTCACCCGACACCATAGAAATCAAACTTCGCATGTTCATAGAGTTCCATGTTTGCCATCTTCTTTTTCATCTAATGAGTTAGATGCGACAAGCTTTGATATATGACTTGCCCTGCTTCATCTAAAGCACGACGTAGACGCTTATAACCACGAGCTAAGTCACCTAGAGTCAATACGCGCACTCTTAACACGCTTATTTGGATCATTTGGATACTTCGCAATCAACTCATCATCTAACTGAATTAAGATGTGGGAAGACTGAATCAAAGATACTATAAGTATCTAGTAACAATGATACATTTTTCAGGATAAGTTTCCGCATAGGCACGGAAAGCATCCATCTCGGTTGGGAAAAATTCGATATAACTATGTGCAACTGTACCAACAGCCTTCACATCAGGTCCATACTTCATCTCCGCAAGGCAGTTAGCAGTACCGATACAGCCACCCAAGATGGCCGCATAGGCGCCATCATTACCTGCAGACATACCCTGTGCACGACGTGTTCCAAATTCCATGACATTTCTTGGTGTCTTATTACTTAGACCAGTAATACGAGTTGCCTTTTGTGGCGATTAAAGAATGGAAGTTCATCGTCTGTAATAGATAGGTTTCAATCAAGACTGCACCTACCATATCACACTCAATACGTACCATCGGTACCTGAGGATAACATACAGTACCCTCACGCAACATGTACACATCACCCTTCCACTGATAGTTACGTAGATATTCACAGAATTCTGGACTCATACCCTTGGTTAATAACCACTGAATATCAAAGTCTGTAAAGTGATAGTTCTTTAAGAAACGTAATAGCTTCTGTTGACCACAGCTAATTGCGTATCCACCATCATCTGGATTATCTCTAAAGAACATGTTAAATACCATGATGGTATCTTTATATCCATGCATGAATAATGAGTTTGCCATGGAGAATTCATAGAAGTCTGTGACCATCGCAGGATTGTCATAATCTTCATCTGGGATATATGGTTCTACTTGAATGTTGTTCATATCATTTCCTCATTTTTTTCTATTTCAATCTGACAAGAAGCCATTACATCGAGCGCTTCCTTTTGTTTGTCTATCGTTGTCGCAGCACATGCTTGCGGTAAAGACTGTAATCTTTGTGTTTGGTAAAGTATGTACGTAATAGTAATGCATTTGTCACAACACAAATATCTGTACAGATACCAATTAATACAATTTCTTCTGGAGCTAGTTTCTGTAGTTCAACTGCTAGATTGAGTGATCCAAAGGTATCCTTCTCAAATATTTTTAGCACTACGCTTTATGAAGTGCTTCTTCGATACTCTTTGAAAATCTTCCAACCCTCTGTATCTTTGATACAGTGTACAACTGGTAAGTATTTACCCTTCTAAAGGTGTTGAGATAATTTGTATCATGTGTATCCTGTGTTGCGAATACCATATCATATTTAGGTGAGTTGATTTCATCAACCATCTTTGCAAGAGCTGCTTCTGCTTCTGTTGTGCCAAGAGAACCCTGATACAAAAATCATTTTGAATATCAATTGCGATAAGTGCTTTTCATTATAATGTCTCCTTTACAAATGGTAGTAATGGATTAAAGCTATAGGTCGCGACTTTTCTACCGTTTACAATCGTTGTACTACCTGTAGCTACTAACATCTTTTTAATATCCCGTCGAAAGTTACCTGTATCAACTGGGTGATTGACGATAGCCTCATAGACTTCCTGAATCTCACGTAGTGTACATTCCTTCGGTAACAGGTTAAACATAATACCTGTAGAAGCTGCACGATTACGCACAACATCAATTGCCATATTGATTGCCTTGATGTGATCAGCTGCTAGTTTTGCGTTTGAACTTTCTAGTAACTTGGATCTTGTCTGTACATAGTTATCACAGGCAGTATCGTAAATCTCATAACGTAGATGAATGCCTTTTTTTCTTCTTCATCTAACATTAATACACTCTTACGCTCATACCCATCCGATGTCGTTGTAATCTTTTGAATGGTAAACCACCCTGTATCCATCGCATCATCACCAGCAGATGTCATCTTAATATTTTCAGCTGGTGTCATAGACAAATAAACTGTCGTAATCACACGTGTACGTGGATCACGGTCCGCATTTCCAAATGTATATAATTGTCTAAAGTACGTAGAATCAAAAAGATTGGTTTCCTCTTCTAATTCTCGTTTCATTGCGGTATCCAAATCTTCATCAAAATTCACAAAACCACCAGGCATAGCCCAATCATGAATAAATGGATGATCCTTACGTTTGACTAATAACACCTTTAACTTTCCCTTTAATACTGTTAATAAAATCATATCAACAGTATTACTCGGCCTTCGATATTTTGTCTCATCATAGTGAGCAAGGAATTCCTTTAGTGTTTCACCACGTTCATTTCTTTCTTCCATGGCTTTCTCCTTATAGTCATTTTTGACTATATATATTATAATCCACTTTTTCTTGTTTGTCAAAAAAAGTGATTGCTTGATTACAATCACTTCTTCATACGCTTATATTTATTACCAACTTTTTTTCCTTCATGAAAGCTAGTACATCTGCTTTCTGATCGAACTCATACTCTACAAGTTCTACATTTGTGCTTTCTTTCTTTGAAGATGATGTTAGATATAGATTAAAGAACTTCTTATCATCCTTATAATCATAACCACTGAGTTCCTTCCATGCATGGAATTTACCATTGGTTACATAACCCTCTTCTCCAATACCATCTTTTCGCTAACCAATACGCAACAATCGCAACGATGATCACGATAACACGTAAGATATCAAAAACAGTAATGGTATTACCAATCAAAAGAAACAAGAGTTAAACCCTACAATCACAATGAGCGTAATCTTTAGTCGCATCCCATTGTCTTCCTGCATACTTAATCTTTCCCTTTGTATTGGCTAAAGCGATAAAACATCAAACCCTGCAAATGCGCCGAATGCTAATGTAACTAATAAGTTTCCGTAGAATAATGGCTGATTCATTTTCATTTCCTCACATACTAATAACAATTTTCATTATACCATAGCAAATCTGAATAAGCACATCATCAAATTTCTTTGAATGTTTACATATATTCAGTATTACTTGCTAATCTTCTTTGAACAAACTAAAAATACATCTATGATAAAAAGATATTAAACTCTTTGCGACAGATTTAGATGGAACATTATTTGCTCGCCCTGCTCACTTAACACAATACGCTAGCAGAAACACTACGTATATTACGAGCACAAAGGAACACGTGTCGCAATCTGCACTGGTCGTCATTACGAACGTATTCTGAATGGATTTTCAAAAGGATATCTATGACTATATTGTTTCCAACAATGGTCAAGATATCTACTTTGTAAAAGAGAAGGAACATATAACTCTTCCAGTATTAACAAAAGAAGAGATTCATGGTCTACTTCCACTTGCGGAAAAAGTACCCTGTCATCCTAATGGCATCGACAGATAAAGATTTTCTAACAACTGGCTCAAAGAAGAACTACATTGCATTAACTATTTTCCGTCTATGCATGCAAGTCCGCGACTTTTAATTCAACACCATCATTTCAACAGGCAGATATCGATTTTAATCTTGAAAACCTCGAAAATAAATATATTATCAAGATTTGTTTCTCAGGGTACTGCAGGTATACTCAAGAAACTTGCCAAAGAGATTCCTACGGATAAGTACTCCGTCTTCTTTGTCAATTCAAACTGGTTAGAGGTTCAGCCACATGGGATTGATAAAGGCAATGGTCTTCGTATGATTATGGAACGAGAGAATATCTTACCAGAACAAGTCTGTGCAATTGGTGATGGTGAAAAATGATTTAGCCATGCTAGAGGTTGCAGGTGTAAAGGTTGCAATGGGCAATGCAATGCCATGTCTAAAAGAAATTGCGACTGACCATGCAGACCACTACTTCCAAGAAGGATGTGCAAACTGGATTCGTAAGAATTTACTATAGTTACTATTTTCTCTTTCTGATAAACAGGAGTAAACTAAAATTATGAATACATTAGAAAACGATATTACTGAAGCCATCTTCGCAGCTGAAGATGCACTACAACACTTGTATCAAGCAAAAAAATTCCTTAAGAAAGCAAGAAACTGGGGTTTATTTGATATCTTTGCAGGTGGTTTTATCACCTCTATCATCAAGCACAATCATATCGAAAACGCACAGGAAGAAATCAGATATGCAAAGGTTGCTTTAGAGAATCTAACCCGTGAATTACAAGATGTAGGAGATTATATTACAGTTGATATTGAGATTGATACTTTTGCAAAAGTTACAGACTACCTTCTCGATAACTTCGTCTCAGACATCTATGTATCAATCCAAAAATCAACAATGCTAGCCAGCAAGTTGATGATGCAATCTATGAAACAGAAAAAGATTCTAAACGTACTAAAAATGCACAATAATGTGCATTTTTACTCTAATCGATTATAAAATTGATACTCTCATCACCATCTGTTTGTATAAAACATTATGAACATAATGAGAACAATCCAAAAACTGATATTTGTGCATTCTTACCAAAGAAGATAAATGGAAAACAACACCTGTAACAGAGATATATTTTGTCAGAGAAACAAGGAAGCATTTCAAGATAAACTGTTTAAAGGTAATGCAATCTGAGGAGAATATTGGCGATGAATGGTGAGACCTAGCAGCATGGCGGATGCCTTGATAATGGTATAATATTATAATCATCGAGAAATAAAGTGAGACTTTTGTTAAGGAGTGAATACTATGGATTTTTAATAAGATGATTCCAGAGTTACATCGAGTTTTTGATATGTAGGCCAGACCAAAGGTTTATAGCATGACTGGAGTTCGTTGAATACGAACGTCCTGAAAGAAAAATTCGTTTTCATGTCTTTTCAAGAT
>BNJU01005130.1_pt1 | contig 84640 bp, 110 predicted proteins | sample 8539281 | NCBI WGS metagenome assembly BNJU01 (sample SAMD00202456, study PRJDB9452) | human saliva metagenome | isolation source: human saliva | place: Japan
CCAAGGTAAAACCTTTACCTTTTTTTCTTCAAGTCCTGACGGAACTTTTTGCAATTTGTTTAACATTTGAATAATTCTCCTATTTCTTTTTTTCTTATTATATTTAATTTCTTTGTAAGCATCCCAAAGGCAGGGTTTTACTAGACTTTGAGATAAAATCTTTCATTAGCTCTTTTTTATTCTTAGAGTTTATTATTGCGAATTACTGTTCTTCTTCCAATCGTAAGTCCAGTGCTTAGCTTTCGATGCATCAGCACCCTTTGGAGTGTAGGTAGAAACCAATGTGTTGTTTTCAATTTTATGCGCTACAGTGTTACCATCTTTAGCAAGAATATCTTCAACTTTAGCAGAGCCTTGTGAGTTCTTAGAGAGATAAGGTTTCAGATCTTCAAGCGACGGAGCTTCAGCATTCTCAGGATCTACTTGTGAACCAAGATAAGATTGAATAGCTGATACCAACTGACGGTGTTCTGTTTCGATACGGCTCTTACGCGCACTGTCTTGGAATCCCTGTGATAGCTGGGATTGCTACCGCTGCAAGAACAGCGATGATAATGATTACGACAATCAACTCAACCAAGGTAAAACCTTTACCTTTTTTCTTCAAGTCCTGACGGAACTTTTGCAATTTGTTTAACATTTGAATAGTTCTCCTATTTCTTTTTCATAAATTTTAATATATTCGCCCACAGAGGCATTCGTTTTGTTCCTAGCTGGGAGACCCCACAAACTCCCAGCATCAGAACGGTTTTCCTAACTTTTTGTGCAGAGCAATTACTCTGCGAATCCTAACTTTTTCTGTAAATAATCTGTTATTGATTTGCTTCAGCGCCCTGTTGAACAGCATTAGCAATTTCAAACATTGGTAACATAACAGAGGCAACGATACCTCCGATGATAACCCCCATGAAGATGATCATGGCTGGTTCCAAGAGTGAGAGCAACTGCTTGATAGCTGCTTCCAGCTCTTCTTCATAAAAATCCGATGTTTTATTGAGCATGGACTCCAGAGACCCAGACTCCTCACCGATCTTTACCATCGAGAGCATCATTGGAGGGAAGAGACCTGTCGATGTCAGCATACCCGTTAGGCGTTCCCCTTTTTGCAGACCTTCATTGGCGATTCTCAGCTTGTCAATAACAACAGCATTATTGGTCGTTGCAGCAGCTGAATCAATAGCCTCTACCAGAGGGATACCCGCACTGGTAAGAGTAGCCAAGGTGCTGGCGAAACGAGCAGTAACAATCTTCTGCATCGGTCCTTTGACGACTGGCATCTTGAGCTTGAGCTGGTCCAGCTGGTAGCGTCCTGCCTCAGTACTGCGATAACGCAGGAATAGGAAGACTAGAAGCCCAACTCCTCCAAAGAGGATATACCAGTAAGATTGGACGAAGTTACTAGCTGCCAAGACGATACGTGTCGGCAAAGGTAATGCTACACCACTCTGCTCAAAGATTCCTGAGAAAGTTGGGGATAACGACATAGAGCAAGACCAAGGTGGCAGCTACTGCCAGAAAGGCAAGGACTGCGGGATAGATCATAGCTCCGCGAATCTGGCGACTGGTCTTGAGCTCCTTATTATAGTGCTCAGACATTCTTTCCAGTACCTCGTCTAGCTTACCAGTCTTTTCGCCGGCCTGTACCATACGGATTAAGAGGTCGGGAAAGAGACCATTTTGCTCAATTAGAGCCTTGGACAGCTGATTCCCTTCCTTCAGGCCTTTACTGATAACCTTCAGACTTGCCTTCAAGTTTTTGGCATCTGTCTGCTGCTCTAAGATATCCACTGCATTGTTGAGCGGGATACCCGAGTTTAGCATAACCGACATCTGCTTACAGAAGAGCGATATGTCCTTGAGCTTGATCTTCTTACTTTGGAAAAGGGTGATTTCCTTAGAGCCCATGACCTTTTCTTCGACACTGATTGGCTTCCCTTTGAGACGGATCCGATTGACGGCGTCCGTCCGGTTAGGAGCATCCACCTCTAGTGTAACGACTCCTTGCCGAGTGTCTAAGTATTTACAAACATATACTGTCATGCTCTAGTACCCCACTATTCCTAGGGATTTTTCAACTTGAGCGCGGTCCACTGAGTAGGACAGCAGCGTTCTTTGATCGATGACATTGCGACGGTAGAGTCCCATGAGCGAAGTGTCCATGGTAATCATGCCTAGCTGAGCCCCTGTTTGGATTGGGGTCAGCAGCTGGTGGGTCTTTCCCTTCGCGAATGAGGTTGCGAATAGCGGGTGTTCCCAGCATGATTTCAAAGGCAGCCACACGACCCTTGCCGGTCGCTGTACGCATGAGCTGCTGCGATACAACCCCTTCCATAACGGCTGAAAGCTGTACACGGATTTGCTCCTGCTGCTCAGCTGGAAATACGTCGATAATCCGGTCCATGGTGTTTACGGCACCGACCGTGTGGAGAGTTGACAGGACTAAGTGACCTGTTTCCGCCGCACGCAGAGCGATTTCAATCGTTTCCTTATCCCGCATCTCACCGACTAGGATGACATCCGGGTCCTGACGAAGGGCACCGCGGAGAGCATTTCCGAAGCTTTGCGTATCTGCTCCCAGCTCACGCTGGTTGACCAAGCACTTATTATGCGTATGCATGTACTCGATCGGATCTTCAATCGTGATGATGTGCTCGTCCCGCAAGCTGTTCATGTAGTTGATCATGGTTGCCAGGGTCGTTGACTTTCCGCTTCCTGTTGGCCCGGTAACCAATATCAGCCCCCGGCGTTTCTCAGCCAGTTTTTTGATAACTGGTGGCAATCCCAGAGATTCCATAGATGGAATATCCTTGGGAATGACCCGCAAGGCAATCCCGCAGTTGTTTTTCTGCTTAAAGATATTGACCCGCAAGCGATAGCCATTGTCGACCTCGTAGGCACAGTCCACTTCACCGACTTCTAAAAGATGAGCAATCTGCTTATCATTTAAAATGTGCTTGGTGAAGCGAACCGTGTCTTCGTTGGTCAAAATTGTATTGTTGAGTTGTGTTAACCTCCCATGCAGACGCATGGTTGGCTCAGCGCCAACCGTGAAGTGGATATCTGATGCACCCGCTTCAATCGCCTGCTTAATTAACTCATCCAAATTCATCCTAAACTTCCCCTTCTAGACTGAAGGCAATCTTCATTGCTTCTTCAATCGTTGTAGTCCCCTGTTTTGCGATATCAATGGCCTCCTCCGCCAAGTCTCGCATACCATTTTTCTTAGCTTCTGCTCGAAGCTGTGACGTTGTTCCACCATCATTAATTAGTGATTTAATCTCCCTTGTCACCGCCATGATTTCGTGGATGGCAATACGTCCATAGTATCCCGTGCCGCTGCAGTAGTTGCAGCCGCGTCCGCGATACAAGGTGTCGCCCTTGTGAATACCGATACCTGCATGTTCATTTGTTTCTACAGTATACTCAGTCTTACACTTAGGACAGATGCGCTTAATCAAGCGCTGTGCGATAATACCGACAGTCGCCGTTGAGACCAGATAAGGCTTGATGCCCATATCGACCAAACGGTTGACTGTACTAGCTGTGTCATTGGTGTGGATAGTCGAGAGAACGACGTGACCAGTGATAGCGGCACGAACCGCGATACTAGCTGTCTCTTCGTCCCGAATTTCCCCCAAGAGAACGATGTCCGGGTCCTGACGCAGGATACTTCTCAAACCACTCGCAAAGGTCAGTCCAGCTTTGTTATTAACCTGAACTTGGTTGACCCCTTCCAATCGGTACTCAACCGGATCTTCAACGGTGATGATATTTTTTTCCCTACATCATTGAGCTCACGGAGCGCTGTGTAGAGAGTGGTTGTCTTTCCGCTTCCTGTAGGACCAGTCAGCAAGATAATGCCTTCTGGCGCCTTAAGAATATCTTCAAAGAGCTTCTGATTGGTTGGTGAGAATCCCAGCTCCTCTTTACTGAGGAGGGTTGCATTCCGGCTCAAAATCCGAATAACGATTTTTTCACCGAATACAGTAGGCAAGACTGAAACCCGCATATCGACTTCTTTGCCGTCGATGGTTGTCTCAATCCGTCCATCCTGAGGAATCCGCCGCTCGGCGATGTCCAGACCACTCATGATCTTAATCCGTGTCGCAATGGCTGAGTGAGCATTGGCTTTCAACTGCATGTTTTCCACCAAGGTCCCGTCAACCCGGAAACGAACACGAACAACTTTTTCAAAGGGCTCAATATGGATATCGCTGGTCCGCGTCTTGATTGCCTGACTGATAATTGAGTCAATCAAACGCACAACCGGAGCGTTTTTGATTTCGAGATCTTCTTCGACGATCTCTTCATCCACATTAAAGCCTTCGATTTCGGTCGCTGCCTGTTGGGCTTCTTCTCCTTTGGAATAGTATTGATCGATATATTTCTCAATATCATCCCGAAAAGTTACATAAGGTTCTACCGCCATCTTAGAGACGATTTTAACATCGTCTAGGGCGATATAGTTGCTTGGATCTGCCATCGCAACTACTAACTTGGTTTCTTCTCCCCTCTTCTCCATCTGTGAAAGAGATCGGAATCAATCCATGACGTTTAGCAACTTTTTCTGAAACCTTCTCGACAGCTTCCTTTTCTATCACAAACTGTGATAGATTGACATGAGGTACACGGTAATAGTAACTCATGACTTTCAGCATATCTTCTTCTGTCACATAGCCCTTGCTGATTAGATATCTCTCTAACTGCATGTTTGATTGTGGCATATCTTGAAGAATTTCTTCTTTTTGAGCTGCCGTTATCAGATTGAATTGAACCAATATAGCGATTAGTGCCATTTGTTTCTCCTGTCTGTGATTTTTTTGTAAAAATCCTTCAATTCTTTCTATGCGTTAATAGATAACAGCTTTCTTAAAAAAATCTCCCTCGCTTAAAGTTTCCTTTAAGGTTTCTTTAAGCTTTTTAAGTTAGGCTAGTACATGGAAAATTTACCAATAGAACCAAACTTAATGTTTTAAGTTAGATGCTTTGAGCAGTATCTCCATTTGATAAACCTAGTAAACAGTCCTTAAACCAATCCTAGGATTGATAAGGGACGTTTTAGTTTTGTCAAAAGGGGCGCAAAAAAGCAGATGCCAAAAACATTTGTTCTTGCGTTCTTAAATACTATACAAAGCAAGTTCTCTTGCAAAATTTCTCATGCTTTTAGATGCAGGTTAAACCGTGTGTGTGAAGTTGGTTTAACCCGAATCATCAAGCAGCCAGTGCCATAAGATAAGAATTCTTGTCTTATGGTTTTTCTTTTTACCGATATGCATATTTTGGTAGGAAATGCTAGGAACAAAAGCTTTATTTGCTTTAAAAAACATTTACCTATCACAGTATATGACATAATTGACATCTTGTCAACAGGTTTGCCTCGAAAAAAATGATTGCATTTAAAAAAATGTTTAATTTTGATAAAACCTTGTTATATCAAGCTTTTTGACACTTTTTTAAAGCGCTTTTTTACTTCGAGGATAAAAAAACAGCAAATTTTTTTGAGGAAATTTCCCCTTTACTGCTTCTTTTTCAACCTTCAGATGGACAGTGTGACAGCATCTGTCCTCTTCTGATCGGTAGTCGATATGCTTAGGAAAGGCGCTTCAGGACAAGGCTTAGCAAGCTTTGCCTGTTTCTTCCTACCCAATAGTATATGCTAAAGAAAATGCATTGTCAATACATTTGCATTTTATTATATGTAAAACCTATCTAAAAATGCACAATGTACTCAGCTTGTCTATTTTTTTATAGAAAAAAACTACAAAATCAAAAAAAGGCTAGAATTTTTCAGACAGAGAAATAGAGAAATTAAATAAGAAGAAAATCATAAAAATAAAACCAGTTAAGTGATGAAAATTAGACTGTAAAACGAAAAAACAGCCCGAAATATCGGACTGCAGAGATATAATTTACAGTAGTACTATTTAAGTATGAGGTTATTCCACCGCCCTCCCACCTAAACACCACTCTTCATGCTCTTCCAAGCTGCTATCCGTCTGGATAGTGATTTTGTTGATGCCATAGGCTTGCAGTTCTTGACGCAGAGTGGCTTGGGTCTCGGCCAGCAGGTCTGGATTTTCAAGACAGATATGGATCATGGCAAATTTTTCCAAACCGTCTGTGGTCCAGACATTGAGCTGGGTAATAGTCTGAACGTTTTCAACTGCCAGAATTTCCTGATAAAGCTGACTCAAATCAATATCGCTAGGGATATGATCCAGAAAAATCTTGATGTTTTCCCAGAACTTAGGCAGGGCCTTGCTGAGAATGAAGCCCGCAATGAGCAGGGAGAGCAGCGGGTCAAGAAAATACCAGTCGGTAAAGCGCAACACGATAGAGACCAGAATAACAGCCACCCAACCCAAAATGTCCTCTAAGAAATGCAGACTGAGAATAGACTCATTATGACTGTGTCCATGCCCATGGCCGACTACCTTGCTGGCTGCTAGATTGACTATAATGGCGAAATACCCAGCACCAGCATGCCGTCATAATTGACCTTTTCAGGCGCAAAGACCTTGGGTACATTTTCGATAATCACCAAGGTCGAGCCGACTAGCAAGATGACCGAGGTCAGCAGGGCTCCCAAAAGGCTGTAGCGCTTGTAGCCCAGAGTATATTTCTTGTCTTCTTTTTTATTAGAAATTTTTTCAAAAAGGGTGGAAAGTCCGATGGCCATCGCATCTCCCGTGTCATGCACGGCATCGGCTAATACAGCGCTGGAATTGAACATAAAGCCAAAGATAAACTCAAGAATGGCAAAGGAAAAGTTTAACAGAAAGGCAATAGTCATATTTTTACTAGATTTCACAGCAGCCTCCTTTCAGTTTAGCTAAATTTATAGTATAATGTAATCAAAACGGAACACCTTGTTCAGTTTTCTTCATCTTTATTATCCCTTATTCTCAGAAAGGAAACAAGAAGCAATTGAGGGGCTTTGTCTGTTATTGAACAATCCTGCTCTTTTGTTCCGAAACGCTATGGACAGACGAGTCAAGAAATCACGCGCAGCTATTTACCAAGCTTTTATCAGCCTGCTGCATCAAAAAAGCTATGAAAGCATCACCGTGCAAGAAATCATCGACCTGGCAGACGTTGGCCGGTCGACTTTTTATGCCCATTTCGATACTAAGGAAGCTTTGCTAGAGGAGGTTTGCCAAGACCTCTTTCAGCATACCTTTCTTGAACGCGACGACGGCAAGGATCTCTTTGAAGCAACCGCCCATATTTCAAGCATTTTCAAAAGAATCAGGACAAGATTGCGACCTTGCTGCTTTCGAAAAATATCTATTTCACCAACCGCTTAAAGATTGAGCTGGAAAACTATCTCTTTCCGATGATTCAGGAACAGCTCCTGCAGAAAAAATCTCAGCTGCCAGAGCCCTTTCTAAGAAATTATGTGACTTCTACCTTTGTGGAGACAGTCAGCTGGTGGCTCCAGCAGAAGAAAACATTGCCAGAAACAGTTATCAGCCAGTATTTTCTGGATTTGATGGACTGATTTTATTTTGATATTTATATAGGAGGAAACTTAACTTTATGAAAAAGCAACATTCGAAATTTTTGCTCCCAGGTATTTTGATGGTGGGGGTTGTCCTACGGGCACCTTTTGCAGTGCTGCCCGTTGTTCTGGGCGATATTGCCAAGGGGCTGCAAGTTCCCGTCAACTCACTGGGACTGCTGACTAGCCTGCCCTTGATCATGTTTGCCCTCTGCTCAGCCTTTTCCCCACGCCTGGCTCAAAAGGTCGGTCTGGAAAAGCTCTTTACAATAGCCATGATTGTGCTGACTCTGGGCTCTTTTATTCGTATCTTTAACCTGCCTCTACTCTACGCAGGTACAATCATGCTAGGGGCTGCCATCGCTGTCTTAAATGTGCTCCTGCCTAATGTCATTCAGGCCAATCAGCCAGAGAAAAATTGGATTTTCTAACCACGCTCTATATCACTTCTATGGGACTAGCCATCTCAGTCATGTCTCCCTTGGCTGCGCCTATTGTCCGCTTAGCTGGCTGGAAAGGATTGATTCTCGTCCTGACCCTCATCTGCTTACTGGCCTGCTTAATCTGGCTGCCCAACAGTCAGCATAATCACCAACTGACTAGCAAAAGCCGCGAGCAGCAAATGGGGTCTCTGCTAAAAAATCCTAGAGTATGGGCTCTGATTGTTTTCGGTGGCCTGCAGTCCTTACTCTTTTATACGGCTATCACTTGGCTGCCGACTCTTGGTCAGTTGGCAGGACTTTCCAATGATGCTACTGGTTTCTTGGCCTCTGTCTTTTCCTTTATCAGTCTTCCTCTGGCTATGACGATACCTAGTCTGACAACGCGTCTATCCGCTAAAAAACGCTTAGGAATGATTGCTCTCTTTTCTGCAACTGGTATGGTTGGTCTGGGTATGCTGCTGGTCAAGACAGATTCCTTTGTCTACTGGCTCATCCTCAATCTGCTAATCGGTATGTCCGTCAGCGCCCTCTTCCCCTACCTCATGGTCACTTTCTCGCTCAAAACCAGTACTCCTGAGCAAACCGCTCAGCTATCTGGCTTAGCCCAGACTGGTGGCTATATTCTGGCCGCCTTTGGACCTAGCCTCTTTGGATACAGCTTTGATTTATTCCATTCCTGGACTCCAGCCATCCTCATTCTCATTGGTTTGGCTGCCATCGTGACACTAACACTCTTTACATTGAGAAGTTTGACAAGATATAGTAAAGACGAAAAAACGCTTAGAAATCCTAAGCGTTTTTGCAATAGTTGAGGCACTCTTCCAGGTCCACATCCCGCTCTAAGTGCTCTGGTGTCCAAGGAATCAAGATATCCGGTTCAACTCCCCTGTCATTCATGCCCTTTCCTTGATCAATTCTAGTGTCACGTGAAGTGGGAAACAGGAGCTCATAGTCACCAAAATCCTTCACGCAGCAATTGGAATAATCTAAAATTCCCATAGTCGGACGCCCTAGGACCGTAACCTTGGGCATCTTTTTCATAGTATCAACAAAATTATCACCTGAAGACCCACAGGTAACATCTGCTAGCACAAAGACTTTTTCAGGTCGAGCTAGGCCTAGGACGTCTGGCAGAAAGTTTTGATTGCTATCCTCATCGCCATAAAGGACATAACCTTTTCCCCGATTCTCTTCCAACTCTTTTAGAAATTCTTTGAGAATCTGGTGAGTTTCTGCTGACAAGTTTGGATCTTCTAAGAACTTTTGCATCAGTTGCTGACGCAAATCAACATTTCTATCAGTATAGAGAATCTCCATCCCATCATCGTTTGGCAAATCTAAGTCACTGAAGGCCTTTCCCTGAGGGAGAGTATATTTGAAAAGTGGATAATAAAGCGAGTCCGTCCCGCCATAATTGACTCGAACATCAATGATTAAATACTTGGCCTGCTCAATAGCTGCTTGACTGTCAGCATAAAGTTGAGTGATGGCTGCCTCATCCGTAAAATCTTCTAACTTAAGATAGACGATGTCCTCAGAAAGATTGCGCCATTCAAACTGCGGTGGCTTCTTTGGGTGAGCGGTCGGCTGAACATGCAGTTGCTCTTCCTCGCCATTGCGTACTACCGTAACTTCTCCGGCATGCTCCACAAAGTAAGCCCACTCCTTGTGCTGTCGCTCTGGTGTGGAACTGACAAAATAATCCTTGTGCTCTTGATAGACCTGGGGCAAGGGTTTTCCATCCAAGGCTAGAATCTGGTCTCCACGTTTCAGCCCCGTATCGCTATTTGCCTGCAGGACGTAGAGGCAGTCTTGGTAGTATCTCAGTTTAAAGCCGGGCGGTTGCGTTTCCTTAAGCCCAAACCAAACATGAGACAAAATCCCAAAACTGGCTATATAACAATGCATCTGGTAAAGAAAGTCCTCTTGGCTCATCTGGTCTGTGATACGCGCTCGATATTCTTCGGGATTTGCACCCATGATGTCTTTCTTTGTTGAGGAATCCTCTCGCATAATTTCTACGACTTGCTCAAAAATCTCTGTTTTCTTCATCTTTTACTCCTTCTTCCAAGTGTCCTCATCATCCAGCAGGCCTCGCTTGGGCACTTTTGAGACATGACGATTGCCGGCCACATAAAAACCTAAAGGCTCCTCCCGCCAGGCATCTGTGCAGGTCACGCCAATCCGCGAACGGCTGGCAATCTGATTGGGAGTCAGGTCATGGGCTAATTGCAGACTGGAGGTCGCTAAACTCTGTCCATCAAAGCGCTTATCAATCCCAGCATACTTGGTTAACTTGCCAGGGCCGTTAGCTAAAAGTCGGCCATCCGGCAGCTCTAAGGCTCGAATCAGTACGGCTTCAGCCACATTTTCACCCTTGGTCACCAGATTCAGCATCTGATGGCCATAAATCTGATAAACATACCAGTGACCAGCTGGCAGATACATGGATTCATTCTTAGGGGAGCGACGCCCTCTAGCCGAATGACAGGCGCTGTCCTGACTTCCTAGATAGGCTTCTGTTTCGACAATCCGGCCTAACTTCTGGCCATTTAGAATCAGCTGCATACCTAGCAAAGCTCGCGCTGCCGCAACTGTGTCTGCCTCGATTAGTTTCTGAAAATCTCTTGATAACATAGGTTGATTATAGCATGATTTCTCCATTTACAGAGGAAAAGAAATGTTGCAAAAATGTTATTTTTCTCCTTCTCACGGACAAGAATTTTGTTACAAAACAATTACACACTAAATAAGCGAAAAATCGTGGAAAAGCTTATAAAATCTATTATTGTCTAATTGTCTTGCATATATTTTGTAACATTTTTATTAACAGAGTATGTTATTTATGTATCAATCCAGTTTTTCATTGCTTCAAATGAAATATTTGTTTAATATTATACTAGAAGGAGGGGTAAGATGAAAAAATTATCTAAAATTTCTTTATTTTTATTACCACTAATTGCACTTTTCTTTTTGGCAGCTTGCGGAAATTCTGCAGATAAGAAGACTGAAGAAAGCTCAAGTTCCAGCTCAAGCGTATCTTCTTCATCTAAGCTAAGACAAGCTCTAGCAGCACATCTGAAGAAAGCGGTAGTGCCAAAGTCAACGTAAACGGCGGAGATGCTAGCGTTAATGTAAATGGCGGAGACGAAAGCGGAGATGCTTCTGTTGAAACTAACGGAGACGGTAGTGCTAATGTACAAACTGACAACGCTGGTGTTAGCGTAAATGAAGATGGCGTTCATGTTCAAGGCGGCGGTGTTGATGTTAAGGTCGGCAGCGATGGATCTGTCAATATTCAAACACCTTAATTGAAAAACATGTTTCGATTATTATAATTCATGAAAACCGAGATTTGCTCGGTTTTTTGATTTTCTCCTGCGCATTTCAAAAAACTTGTAAAACATTAAAAAGACTTGTAAAAACTTATTTGCTATGTTATACTCTATTTAGAAAAGCAAGGAGGGACAAGCATGTATCAAGAACAACGCTTAGCTGAAATCTTAGAGCTCTTAGCTGAGAAAAAACAGCTGTCAGCAAAGGATATGATTGAGCATTTTCAGGTTTCTAAAGATACTATTCGGCGAGATTTTTCGATTTTGAGCGAGCGTAGGCTTGTGCAGCGCACCCACGGAGGCATTATCCCGCTGGATACTAGCCGGCAAATCCCCTCCTTTAACGACCGCATCAACCAACTAAGTCAAGAAAAAAAGGCTATCGCTCAGAAGGCCCATGACTTTCTCAAGCCAGGGGCAGATTGCTTTCTTTGATGTCTCAACCATCGTTCTCCATCTGGCTCAGCGCATCAAGGAGCCTATGACAATCTACTCTCATTCTCTGGATAATGCAATCATGCTGAGCAGTCAGGACAAAGTGGACTTTCACCTCTTAGGTGGGAAATTTTATCCCAAAAACCGATTCTACTACGCGCTCAATGAAGCAGAGCTGCTGGAGCAGATTTCCTTTGACATTGCCTTTATCGGAGCAGCCAGTGTCTCTGATGGTCTAGTCAGCTTTGAAGACGAGGCTGATGCTCACCTGAAAAGACTGGCTTTGAAGCACGCCAAGACTAAGATTCTGCTGGCCGAACAAGACAAGTGGAAGAAAGAATCTAAGTACATCCTGGGTCCTGTCAGCGACTTTGACTACTGGATTATGGACCAAGCGCCCAGCCCTGAAGTCCAAGAACTGATAGGAGACAAGGTTAAAATAATTTATTAAATCGATCTTTTAGACACAAAGGAGGAAGAGCTATGACAAACCAACCGATTCGCCTGATTATCAGCGACATTGACGGCACCATTTTGGACGACCAGCACCAAGTAGATTCTGAGCTCAAGGACATGATTCCCCTGCTAGCCGAGAAAAAATCCCTTTCGTTCTCGCTTCTGCCCGCTCTCCTCTAGGCATGGAGCCCATTGCGCGTGAGCTGAAACTGGGAGATAATCCGTTAGCCTGCTACAATGGCGCTCTGGTTATCAAGGGCGACCCACAAGCTTATGAGACCATTATCGAGCACCCTCTGGATAAGGAAGAAATCCGCACTTTTCTGGAACTGGTCAAGGCTGAATTTCCTAGCGTGTCCATCAATCTCTACTCTGGTAAGGATTGGATCGCTGATCGTCTAGATAAATGGGTACAGATAGAGGCAGCTATTACAGGTGAGCAGCCGATAATTCAGAATGTACTAATGCCAGTGCTGGATATGCTAATCCCTATCCATAAGCTACTTCTTATCAATGAACCGCCTGTCATCCAGAAACTTCACGACTACCTACAGACTTTAGACTTTCCCAAGACAGCCTTCTATCTCTCTAAGGACAACTACATGGAAGTCACGGCCAAGCATGTTTCCAAGGAGCAAGCCTTGTACGAAATTGCCCAGCACTACCAAGTGCCACTAGAGCAGGTTATGACAATCGGAGACAACTTCAATGACCTTCCTATGCTACGGCTGGCTGGACTTGGAGTCGCTATGGGCAATGCCCCTGAAGCAGTCAAAACCGAGGCAAAAGCCGTGACCAAAAGTAACAATGAGCACGGGGTCGCGGAAGCTGTCGAAAAGTATGTTTTGATATAACACAAAAAATCTGCCCTCAAGGGCAGATTTTTTTATTGATGATAGTCATAAGCCAGGCGAGGACTGCCATCAGCCACATAAATAATGCCACACTCCCTAAAGCCGTAGTTCAAAACAGCAGCCTGCATAGCTGATTGTCCGCATGGGTATCGATTCGCAAGTAGGGAATCTGCTGGTGGCAAAAATCAAAGACCTGACGGGACAGGCCTCTGACTTGCCCGTTCGAAGCGATGCGATGAATGGTGCCGTAAGGCTCTGCAAAATGCCAGGTTCCCTTTTCGATGACCTGATAGGTCGGGTCTTCTCCAATGATAAAGGCAAAGGTACCAACCGGCCGCCCTTCTTCCTCGACAACAAAGGAGTGGCCAGTCGCAATGTCATCCTCAATCAAGCTCGCGCTGGGATAGCCTCCATCCCACTGAGTCGGATTGCCTTGGTCTTTCATGAACTGACGAGCCACATCATAAATCGCCATAATGGCTGGGATATCTTCTATTTGGGACAAACGAATCTTCATCTTTCCTCCTTTATAAAAATAAGGCTGGAAAGTCCCAACCTTATTTGAATTCTTCTGGTTTGCCAGTATACTGAGACCATTCCTTAGTGAAGAAGCGGTCATTGATCTGGTAGTTTGGCGCCGGCTGTGGATTGGCTACAAAAGGATCAACAGCCTTGTCAAAGGCCAGCCAGCCATTCCAGCCCATGTGGATAGTGTCCTGCATGAAGTAAGGCTTGTCGCCGTCCTTAGAAAAATCAGCGATGTTGGTAAAACCCTGACTTTCCAGCTGGTAGCGAATCTTGGCAACCGTCCGCTGGTACATTTCAGGACTGAGTCCTGTATACTCCATCCACTTAGAATTGACCGGTGGAATGATGAAGATGACATTAGTCTTTGACTTGGCGAACTGGTCCAGAACCAGCTGCAAGTCGTTGTACTCAGGAGATTTTTCATAAGATTGCTTGGTTTGAAAACCTCTGAGCTTGGCAACCTTGCCGGCCAGACGGGTCTTGTAAAATTGATTGTCTATGCCGAATTGATTGTTATTGGTCTTCTTCTTGGCCTCTGCTGTAGCAATCTCTTCCAAAGCCTGATAGGAGAAGGTGTCTGGCAAATCAGCCATATAAGGCAAAATTCGCTGGTCATAATTTTCATTATTAAGGGCAGCAAAGTTGCTAAAAAAAGCATCTTGACGCTCATTAAGATGAGCCATCATCTCAATATGACGCTCTTCAAAGCTGCTCAGCTTTTTACCTTCAGATAGCTTCTGCACGCTCTCTGCCATAGCGACATCTGGATAGAGCTGCAGGAGTCGCTGGGCTGCATATTGTGCCGCCGCATCTCCTTGCTGCTGAGACAGATAAGCCGTCAGCTGATCACTGTTGAAGTACTGCTGAAAGGCCGAAGCATCATAGCCAGTCTTGGTAAACCACTGGGGCGACACTACATAGACCGCCGTTTGCCCCTCCAACTCAGAGGACATCTGCTGCATACCAAAGTACTGATTAAATGATGCTGCCCCGCGCTGGCCTAGAAAATAAGGCCGATAGGAGCGGTCGTATTTCTCAGCCAGCACTGCCGGATGCATGCTATCAAAGCGCAGCCATTCACTAGAGCCAAAGAAGGGAACAAAGCGCATCTTCTTATCGGTCAAGGCTGTCACCTTCTTGCTGCGGCTCTTGAAGTTTTCTGCTGTCAGGGTCACTGCCGAGCGCTTCTCTGCTTCTATATCATGCTTTTTATCAAGCGGATAGAAGAAAAAGAGCAGGGCAACCATGACCATAGCGCAGAAAACTGGCCCCAGAATCAGCCAGAGTCGTTTAAGCATTGCGAAGCTCCGTTACGCCTTCAACGATTTTATTGGCTGTGTTCCAGTCATCACGGCCAAACTCTGACACTGGCACGCGGATATCAAAACGGTTTTCCAGCTCAACAATCAGTTCGACCGTTCCCATACTGTCTAGGACACCAGCATCAAACAAATCCTCGTCCATCATGTCTGACACATCTTCCATAAATAGTTCTTCAATAATTTCAATTACTTCTGCTTTTATATCCATTTTTCTTCCTCATTCATTTTTATTTTTTAAACCAAAGCTCATTTAAAAATCCAGAAAAGATTAAAAATGAGAACATGACTGCGTGAAAGGTCACCACAATCCCCAAAGCTTGAGTCCATTTATTGTCTGGCAGAGGCGGAAGCCCCTTAGCCTTGCGCTCTTTGTTTAGCGTTTCTTCTTGCGCAGCCAGGCATCATTGACGACCAGACCAGCTCCATGAAAGAGACCGTAGGCGATATAGTACCAGGTCACACCATGCCAGAAGCCCATTATCAGCATGTTGATCAGATAGGCCACACTAGAGGTCGTGTTGCGGTTTTTAAAGACCTTATTGCGCATCAGGACCATGACCAGCCGCATAAAGACAAAGTCACGGAACCAAAAAGACAGACTCATGTGCCAGCGATTCCAGAATTCTTTCAAATCGCGTGAGAGAAAAGGCTTATCAAAGTTGATAGGGCTCTTGATTCCCATGAGATTGGAAATAGCTAGCGCAAACATCGAATAACCGGCGAAGTCAAAGAAGAGATCCAGACCAAAGACATACATAACGCCCAGAGTTCCTAGATTAAAGAAACCGCCGGTATAGAGAGCGTAGGTCTTGACATGCCCCAGCAAGAGATGTCCAAAGATATGGGCTAGGATAAACTTATAAAGGAAGCCTAGCATGATATACTTGACAGACTGCTCTAGCATATCCAGCAGCTCATCGCGCTCAGGAATGTTCAAATAGTCCTCATTAAAACGCTTGAAACGATCAATAGGACCGCTTGAAAAAGTCGGCATGAAGAGCAGGAAACGCAAGAACTCCCAGAGCGTGAACTCTGTCAGAACCCCATCGCGCATCTCAATCATCATCCCTACCGAGCGAAAGGTCAGATAGGAAATTCCCAAAAAGCCAAAGAGAGACTGATGACCGCTGATTGCGGGCTCTACCTTAACAAGCACAAGCGGCAGAACCGCCAGCAAGGTATGCAGATAAAAGATCCACTTGCTGTCCCGCGACCGGCGATAGAGCTTGTATGAGTAAACCCAAACTATCTGCCAGATGACATAGCCTAACAAAGCACAAAGCTGCGCCAGACTAGGACCTGTCAGCATCAGGACGATAAAGACCAAGCTGACCAAGGCTTCATAAAGGGGGAAGCGTTTCTTAAAGAAAAGTCCGACAAAGATTGGCAGAACTGCCAGAACGATATAGACAAAGTAAACTGGATTGCCGTAGGGTTCCAAGTGAGGCAGCTGTTTCAAGAAATCCATCATCGTTTATTGACCTCGCTAATCAGCCCCTTGATGTCAATCTTGCCATTTGGAGTCAGAGGCAGGGTCTCTCGATAGAGGAACTTGGACGGCATCATATAGGACATCATGATATCCTGCAGATCTTCCTTGATTGCCTTGGTAATATCGATTTCCCGCTCAAACTGCTCAGCCACACCGTCTTTGAGAATGACATAGGCTAGCAGATTTTGGACCTTGTGGTCCTTATTGTAGCGGGGCACAGCCACTGCAGAATCAATGTATTTCGATTTGTTCAGATTCTGAGACACATCCTCCAGCTCAATACGGAAACCATTAAACTTGATCTGGAAATCCATCCGGCCTCCGTAGAGCAGCAGGCCTTCATCTGTCATTGAGCCGACATCTCCTGTATGATAGGCTGGCAGACCTTCAAATTCAAAGAAGGCCTCCGCTGTCTTCTCAGGATTATTCAGATAGCCCTTGGATACGGCTGGGCCGCAGACGATGATTTCTCCCTGCTGGCCATTCGGCACCTTCTGCCCCTCTTCGTCAATGACAAAGGTCGGAGAGTCCGCCTTGGTATAGCCAATCGGCAGGCGCTTGCAATTTTGCAGCATCTCATCAGTCACTGCTACTGCAGACAGGGCCACTGTTGCCTCAGTCGGACCATAGGCATTGATAATGCGAGCTTGAGGGAAGCGATCGCGCAGCTTCTGAGCTGTCTTGACTGTCAACTCCTCGCCGTCAAAGTAGAAATGCGTCAGCTGAGGCAGCTTCTGGCTGTTAAAGTCATCCGACAGCAAGGCCATATCCGCGAAGGAAGGTGTCGAAGTCCAGATAGCAATAGGCAGACTGAGAATCGTCTCAAACAGCTGCTTGAAATCCTGAGTCACAGCCGAAGGTAGGGCAAAAAGAGTGCCTCCCAAGGCCAAAGTCGGTGCCCAGTACATGACTGACAAGTCAAAAGAATAAGGCGGCTGAGCCAACATTTGAGGACGAGTCCGGAGTCGCAAACTCCTTATCTGTAATCATCCAATTCGTAAAGCTGAGCAGATTATTGTGGGAAATCTGAACTCCCTTAGGCTTGCCAGTCGTCCCTGATGTGAAAATGATGTAATAGTTATCATCTCCCTGCACCGGATGGCTAAGCTCATAGGACGCTCCCTCTCTGAAGGCTGTCTGAACTTGCTCCGCACTGAAAATAGGAGCAGCCACATCTGCCAGCGGAAAATCATTGATAGCAATAATCAAGCTTGGCTCAGCAACTTCCACAATCGCTGCCACTCGCTCCAAGGCTGAATGACTGTCGATAGGAATGTAGGCATGACCAGACTTGGTCAAGGCCACAAAAGTAGCCAGCATTTCGTATTCCTGACCGCCAAAGACCACAACCGGAGACTTGTCAGGAAGTCCCAGACGGTCAATCTGAGCCGCCAACGAATCGGAATCCTTTCTTTAAATCGCCATAAGTATGAACTTGACCTAAAATATCATAGACCGGAAAATCCGGCTGCACCTGAGCAAAATGCTCAATCGCTTCAATCATATCATGTATCACTTTATTTGACATTGTTTCCTACTCTCTCACATTAAAATTCATTATAGATAAAGCCGCCCTGACCCTGACCCTAGATAGCTAAAGAAATAAAGCAAGGCCAGAAAGATAACAAAATATAGTAGGGTTTGGCCCAAAAACTTATATAGGGTTTGATGTTTTTTCATTGATCTCTCTTATATTTTTAGTTAGACTTACACCATTTTACCATTTTATGGAAGATGTTTTCAACACAAAAGCTAAGGAAGATGTAAAGTTCTTGTAAGGAAGAAAGGTACTTTGATGTGCCTTATAAACAGCCATTAAAAGACTTTTTCAAAAAATATATAAAAATTTTATATATTTTGCTTGACTTTTTCCCTAAGAGGTTGTAGACTATATATAGAAAGATTATATATAAATATTTTACACAAGGAGGTGGTCCTATGTCTTTCCCCACATCATCGGCTTTGATTGAGTTTCTCATCTTAGCCATCCTTGAAAAAGACGATTCCTACGGTTATGAAATCAGCCAGACAATTAAGCTGATTGCCAATATCAAAGAATCAACACTTTACCCCATTCTGAAGAAGCTGGAGCAAAATGACTGCCTCACGACTTATTCGCAGGAGTACCAAGGACGAAAACGAAAATACTATTCACTCACTGCCTACGGGCATGAACATCTACTCACTCTAAAAGAAGAGTGGCAAACTTATACCATGACCATCAGCGGTATCATAGAAGGGAGCATCCGTCATGACAAGAACCGAGTATCTAGCTGAGCTAGAAAAATATCTAAAAAAACTGCCACGCAAGGACTATGAAGAAACTATGGATTACTTCACTGAGTACTTCGACGAGGTAGGCCCAGAGGGCGAGGCAGCCGCTATTGCTGATTTAGGCAGCCCTAAGGAAGCGGCCCACGAGATTATGTTGAATCTTTTGGACAAAAAAGTCGAGGAAGATAATCAAGACAGCAGTTCATCAAAAAACACTAAGAGCATCGTCCAGATTGCTATCCTATCCATTTTGGCAGCGCCCTTGGCTATTCCGCTCTTTATAGTAGCAGCACTTTTGACTTTTGTTTTCTTCCTCTTAGTCTTTATCTTTGCTCTCGTCATGGCTATAGGTGCCTTTGCATTCTTTATCTTTGGCATCAGCCTGATCTGGGACACTTTGACAGTGGGACTGACGACATCTATCCCGGCCTTCCTGTTCACTCTGGGGCTCAGTGTTCTAGCTCTGGGACTGTCCGGCATCTTCTACGCAGGCATTTCTCCTGTTACTCAGTTTGGCAAGGCTGGCTTGTCAAACTAGCTCAACTTTTCGCAAAGAAAGGAGCACGTCATGGCTAACATCAAATTGAAAAAACCTCTTTTATCCGCAGCTATTTTAGCCTGTCTCTTTGGTGGAGCCTTGACAACTATCGGCTCCATGACAGGCGGTGTCAATGACTTGGTCAATTCTGCCAAAAGCAAGGTAAAACTAACGAAAAAAGAAGAAAGCTTCTCTGATCTTTCTTCTCTAAATATTAACTTAGCGGCTAGAAACCTCGTCATCAGCGAATCTCCTGATGACAAGGCTCACTTGACCTATTATCAAAGCGATGGTAACTATCAGATTGATGGAAGCTCGCTTGGAAAAATCACGACAAGTTCTGAAAACGGAAACTTAAGCATCAAGGAAGATGGTGCAGGTTCCTTCCACATAAGCGCTGGTATCCGCTCCCTACTTAGCTTATTTGACCAAGAATCTCAAGGAAAGCGTACTGTGCAGCTTTCCCTGCCTAAGGGGACCAAGCTTGAGACATTCAGCGGCAGTTCGTCATTAGGAGATGTTACGCTGTCCAATCTATCAGCCAAAAATGCTGACTTCTCTCTATCCAATGGCTCGTTGACTGTGAATGATAGCCAATTCGAATCTGGTAAATTTAAGAACTCTCTGGGAGAGATTTCCTTTAATAACAGTCAGATTAGCTCTGGAAAAATCAATGCTTCTTCGGGTACCATCACTCTGAGCAACAGCCAGTTCGCATCGGGCGAAATAGCAAACTCTCTGGGAGATGTCAACCTAAACTCAAGCAAAATCTCCGACAGCACTCTGAAAATCTCAAGCGGCTCACTGAACTCTGAACAGTTGGAATTAGCTGGTACAATCTCTATCACTGACCAACTGGGCGATATTAATCTGCATCTGGTTTCTGGCAGTTTGTCGCAGCTATCCTTTGATCTGAAAACGGATCTAGGTGAAATTGACATCCCTAGTGGTATGAATGTAGAGCACTCCAAAGGCGATGAACTTGGCGGCTCTGCCATCCGTAAAGTCGAAAATCCGACAACTACACTTACTGCCAGCGCCCAAAGCGGCAGCATTAAGCTCAGCGAATAAATCATAGAAAAGAATATATACAATCAGGGAGTCCTCAGCGACTCCCTTTTTTTGATGAAAAATTCCCGCACTGCCCTAAGATTGCTTTACAGGCCTTGGCCTTTGTGCTATGATATTCTATAAAAATTTATCACATGGAGGTCCCTATGAAAAAACTCACACCTGGTATGCACATTCGGGTCGTCAGCCCCTCGTCGTCAATCGAACACATCGGTGGCTTTGAGGCCAATCTAGCCGCCAAGGAGCGCTTGGAAAAGCTAGGATTTACCGTGTCTTTTTCGGAGCATTATCTGGAAAATGATATGCTAGACTCTGCCTCCATCGAAAGCCGGGTGGCAGACATTCATGCTGCCTTTTCAGATGACTCCGTTGATGCTATTCTGGCCACCATCGGCGGTTTCAACTGCAATGAGCTCCTGCCCTATCTGGACTTTGAGTTGATTGCTAGAAATCCTAAGATTTTCTGCGGCTACTCAGACACAACAGCCTTGCTCAACGCCATCTATAGCAAGACCGGCATGAAAACCTACATGGGACCGTCCTACTCCAGCTTTAAGATGGATGCCCTGCAGGACTATCAGACCGAGAGCTGGCTCAAGGCCGTCAGCCAGACTTCTTATGAATTGACTCCTAGTGAAAAATGGGGCGACAATGCTTGGTATCTGCCCGATGCCCCACTGACCTTCCATGAAACAGAGTGGAAGGTCTATCATCACGGGACAAGCCCAAGCCACGGTTATCGGTGGCAATCTCTCCACCTTCTCGCTCCTGCGCGGGACACCCTATGCCCCGACAGATGAAAACTATGTCCTCTTTGTTGAAGAGGCTGAGGAAGATGATTATGTGGAATTTGACCGCAATCTAGCTGCCCTCCTTCAGGCCTATCCTAACCCGCAGGCCCTTCTCATCGGCCGCTTCCCAAAAGAATGTCAGATGACAGAGGAACTGCTCCTTTATATCTTGGACAAACATCCAATTCTAAAGACGATTCCCGTCCTCTATGACTTGGACTTCGCCCATACTCAGCCACTCTTTACCATTACCATCGGTGCTCAAGCGACTGTGGATACGGAAAAATTATCTATCAGAATTGATGAATAGCAAGAAATCCTCATTCCAGCTGGAATGAGGATTCTTCTCTTTCATTAGCACTATTTCATCATTATCTCATCGGCTTTTTTATCGTCCACCAAAACCGCCTTGGCCGCCTGGGGCACCGCCGCCACCAGGTCCACCAGCGCCAGGTCCGTCAGCTGTGATTTCTGTTCGGCTTTCACCATTGACCGTGATGGTACCGCCAGTGTAGGTAGCCGTTCCGTCAAAGTCAAAGGCAGATACCGTAGAAGTAATATCTAAGTTTCCTCCTGACATGATGACATCGCCGTTGGAGTCGATAGCATCGGTATCGCCTTCACCGACCTCGACCTTGATATCGCCACCGGTAATCTTAATAAAGATATCAGCTCCAGTTACGTCACTAGCTGCATTGATCCCATCATCCGTCGCATAAAGATCCAGTTTCCCGCCGTTAATGGTAACATTGGTTCCTTCCAGAGCTTCTACACTCTTGGAAACCGTAATTGTCCCACCATCAATCAAAGCGATATTGCTAGCGTGCAGACCATCATCACCAGCATTAATCGTGATGGTACCGGACTGGATATAGAGATTTCCCAGAGAAGTATCTTCATCATTGTCCGCGTGGATAGCATCTTCTGTCGCTGTGATATCAATAGTAGCGTCCTTGATATTAATAGCTGAAGCAGCTGACAGACCATTCTTAGCTGCCTTGAGCGTATAAGTTCCACCTGTCACCCGCAAGGTCTGCTCAGACTTAATCGCTGTTTCATACTTGCCATCAACTGTCAGACTTCCAGAGCCGTTGAGAGTCAGGTCAGAGTTACTATAGATAGCTGCATCTGCATCCGTATTGCTATGATTTGATGAGTCTGAGATGGTGTTTTGGCTGCCGTCAGCCAGAGTCAGGCTTGTTTTACCCGCATTTTCTACTAGAATAGCTGCGTCTGTCCCGCTCATAGTTACGCCATTTAGGACGATTTGAACCTTGTCGCTATCACCTGCTTTGACGACAATCTGCACATTTTCACTCGTTCCGGAAACGACATAGGTTCCAGCCTCAGAGATTGTCACGGTAGAGCCGGAGACACTAGCGCCGTCACCAGAGGTCTTAGCACTGGAGCCACTCAGGCTGATGGTCATCGCCTTGGACTCATCATAAGAAGCGTCTGAGTCTTCTGAAGCAAAGTAATCAGAAGTATTGGTCTTGGTCTGACTGGTGCTTGTAGCGTTAGCAGCCTGGGTGTTGCTTGAAGCTGTAGAGCTGCTGGCGTTTGAGCTGCAGGCTCCCAGCACTGCTGTCATCAAGACCAGTGGAATCATCAATTTAATTTTTTTAAGGGTTGATTTTGATTGTTTCATTTTTCTTTTCCTATCTATTTTATTTGCTGCTGATACAGTTTGACTTTTTGTAAGCAAAACCATATTTGGAGAAAGATCTCGGAGACAGCTGGTAGCGATCCATCATCTCACTCAGCCATAGCGGACAAGCTTCTGGAATCTTAACTTCCATAATGACGTGGTTGGCTGGCAGGAGATGATCTCCATGGCGACCAGCCAAGAGACTCAGATCATAAGGACGGTAGGTCAGGTCGTGATCAAAGGTAATCCGAATCCGCTCATCCTCAATCCCTTTCATCGAATAACGATTGTAGCCGATATACATCATAGGCTGAATATTGCCAAAATGCTGGGTCAGCCAGACCATTTCCTTATCTATCTGAAGGTCAGTCAGCTGACTGTAATCACCGTCCAGATAGGCTTCTGCTGTCAGCAAATCTGCTGCAAGACGGCGTTTGGTGACCAGATTCTCAGTCTTTTTCTTGATTTCCAAAAAGACTTGACTATCCTCGGTCGGATGCTCTTGATAGGTTCGCAAGCGCACCTTTCTCGTCAAAGTGAGGATTTTCCAAGGACTCACGAATGAGCTGATAAGACGGCGTATCGTAGTAGAGATTGTTAATGGTCGAATAAGCTCGCTCATCCTCCACCAGATAGCCTTCAAACTCTAGCAATAGATCCAGCAAGGTTTCCTTGGAAATGATGTATTTGGTTTCAAAGCGCTGAAAATGATTTTGAAAAAATTTTTCTGCCATGGGCTTCTCCCCTCTCTATCTTTCTTGAATGTAATGCAATTTTAAAGATGAAAACTTAAAAGAAAGATAAAGAAAACTTAAAGAAAACAAAACATCTCCCTTTTCAGGAGATGTTGATTAGAGAAAAAGTAAAAGAATTACAGATAGACTTTTCATCTACATTTTTACAGATTCATAAAAGCACGTGCCCTAAGCTAGCTGTTTTTTATCTGTTCGATAGACCAGAGTACCAAGTACCATGAAAAGAACTAAAACAAAAGCAAGGAAGAGCACCTGACTACCTATTTGGCCATTCATGGAAATCGTTTGGCGTAAGCCCGATACAGAATAGCTCATTGGCAGCCAAGGGTTGATAACTTGGAAAATCTTACTAGTCAGCTCCAGCGGATAGGTTCCTGCACTAGAAGCCAGCTGTAGAAGCAAAAGAATCAGAGAAGCAAAGGCACCAAGCTTGCTATCCCAAGTAACCAAAGCCGTCACAAGAGCCATAAAAGGTCATGCTGGCTAGGACAATCAAACCAAGGGTTGCCCACTCATGGTTAGCAGATAGGCCTATCAAGTGCACAGCACCATAGACCAAAACACCTGCCACGACAGAAATGACTCCATTTACCTCTATACGGGCCTTCAGCCAGTCTCGTTTCGTCTTAGGTTCTTCCCCTGATGGAAGTGTGCTAAAGATGATATTGGTTGAAATAGCCGCCACAAATAAAGCTACTGAAATCATATAAGGCGCCATCCCAATGCCGTTTTTTTCCACCTTGTTCTCATCTGTCTTGCTCAGTGTCAGAGGATCTGCTAGAGTTTTTGCATTGTCTTCCTTAGTAGAAACAGTTGACAATTTATCACCTGCATCCGCGAGGCCATTGGACAAATCACTTGTTCCCTCAGTAAGTTTGGAGAGATTATCTGTTAAGCACTGCTGCCATCAGCTAGCTTCCCTGTTCCGCTCGCTAATTGATTGGTCCCATCCGCTAATTTCCCGAAATTAGAGGTCAATTCTGGCGATTTATCTGTTAATTGGGCTGCCCCGTTTGCTAATTTTGTTGTATTTGCTAGCAAATCAGGATTCTTACTTGCCAAAGCTGATGTCCCCTCAGATAGCTGACCGACTGCATTGGTATAACTTGTCACCCCTTGTTCCAATTGTGTCGCGCCAGTCGTTAGTTTCTCATTTAGGGTGTCTACACCTGCGACTAGTTGATTGGCTCCTCCGCTTGCTGAACCGAGGCCTGTACTCACCGTTGATAAGCCATTATAAAGGCCATTGATCATGCTAGCTGCCTGTGGAAGAACTTGATTTGATGCACCTTCTAACTGACTAAGTTTTGTTTGACTAGCGCCTTTTATCGTTTCAAGAGAAGCCCTCATCGTATCGATTTCTGATAAAATCGTCTGAGCAGATTGATCACTTCCTGCTTGACTAGCACTGACTGCTGCGTCAATCTCAGCCTTAGCTTCACTAGAAATGCCTTGATAAGCACTGGTCCCTTGGACACTTGCCAAAGCTGCGGCCTTGGCGTCTTGATTATTATTGATAATGGCCTGAGCGGATGCTGCTATGCTAGTCAGTGAAGCTTCAATGCTGTCTGTCGACACTGCTGAGTCACTTGCTGCAGCTTGAATACTAGCATTCAACTGTGTCAAACCGTTTGCTAAATCATTGACGTTTTGCTGGTTGTTAGCTAAGGTGGTATCTACCGAGGACTTTAATGTGGCCAAGCCAGTATTCAGATTTGTCACACCTGTCGATAAGGCCTGAACTCCATCTCCTGACTGGGTGAGCTGTTGGACTCCACCCAATAAAGTCTGCTGATCGACCCGACAGCTGATTTGCACCTGCGGCCACAGTACTTACACCATTAGCATAAGTGTTTATCCCATTTGACAAACTACCCAGTCCAGACGATACTTGTGCAACACTCCCAGTATAAGTCTGTAGTCCTGTGTTAAATTGAGCTGCACCGGACGATAATTTGCTCGTAGCTTGATTCAGAGTTCTTAAGTTATCTGCAATTGTCTGACTGCCTGAGCCTAGTTGTTGGCTGCCAGATGCTAATTGCTGAGCACCATCGGATGCCTTCACCAAGCCAGTCTTTAGGTCTCCCATATTCTTAAATAGGGCGTTTGTATAAGTATCCGTCACATTTTGCGCCACCGTCTGCTTCAAAGAAGCCATGGCTGAATCACTCATCTTACCAGCAATAAAACTGTGGCCGCTAGACGTTTGATAGTCAATCTTCATTTGCTGAGGATTATTGGTCAAAACACTGGCTGCACGTTCAGATAAATCACTTGGAAGCGTCACAACCATGTAGTAATCACCCTTTTCCAGACCATTTTGAGCGTCTTCTTTACCGACAAAGTGAAAATCCAGATTTTTGTTTTCCTTGAGGCTGGAAACAACATCATCGCCTATAGACAAGGTCTTACCACTAGCAGCTACAGCTTTATCCTGATTGACGACCGCCACTGGCAAGTCCGATACCTTTCCATACGGATCCCACATGGAGCTCAAGAAAATAACATTATACAAGGCAGGAATCAAAGAGACTCCTAGCATCACAATGATAAAAGTCGGCTTTTTTAAAATAGCTTTCCATTCTCTTAACATGTCTACCTCCTAAAATTATACATAGTGTCCAAATTTCGATAAAATTGATTATACACCAATCGAAAATTATTACAAGTTTATTCTTTAAAAATTGGACACCGTGTCTAATTTTGTTTAAAAAGATTGCAAGGAAGCGGAATAAGTTAGTCCTAATGTCTTTAATCCCTGAATAATCTGTAAACAAAAGGTATTTTCCCATAGGTAGGTACACAGAAAATCAGCATTATATTAGAATGATAAGATTTATGCGACTAGCAATGCCAAGGTTTATTACTAATCCTAGGAATCTGGCGGTTTTGAAGCTCAAATTCCTGAATTTAAAGGATATACCCAAGAAAAAGTCAAAAGTATTCTCGGCGAACCAGAAAAAATAAGCACCGACCTCGCATCTGAAAGCAAAGCACTTGAAGAAAAGAATTAGAAAATCTTAAAAGACTGATTCAGGAGCAAAAAATAAGTACCGAACAAGCGCGTGCTTTCTTAGTGGGTGCAGTTGACATTGCTCAAGCATCAAGATTACAAAACACCTATACAATTTACTCTTATAAAAATGAACAGATTTCTATTATCTTCTCACAGGAAGGCGAGCTACTTTATGTCACTCCTGACCCTGACTACCTCTACTTCAAATAATGTTCATAACAAAAGCCGAGACTTTACTTTAAGCCTCGGCTTTATTATTTTACCAGTCGACTAAGCCTAATCAGATAAAATTTTGACTATCTATGCTTAATTCCGGAATTTAACTCTTTTCCACTGGAAAAACATTTGATATAATAGTACACGGAGAAAAAGAAAAAGTAGTTTGCTATGATAGTTATTAGCTTGAAGAGCAGACTGAGGCTTAGCCTCAAAGGGAGATTTTATGTTAGAAAGCAATAAACGCCGAAAAACCAAGGCTATTATTGAAAGAGCCATGGTTTCACTACTGCATAAGCAGTCCTTCGACCATATCACTACTGTCCAGCTAGCTCAAGCTGCTGGCATCAGCCGTAGTAGTTTTTATACTCACTACAAGGACAAGTACGATATGATTGAACGTTATCAGCAAAACCTCTTTCATCAGTTGGGATATATTTTTGAGAATAATCAAGAAGATATTCAAACTGCGATTACAGAGGTCTTTCAGTTCCTCCAGCTAGAGCCACTCTTGGCCGCTCTTTTGACAGAAAACGGCACGAAAGAGATTCAAAATTTCCTGCGCCATAAGCTGCAGGTGATGTTGGCAGATAGTCTGCAGGACCGTTTTAGTAGACGTGTTTACAATCATTTTGAAAAAGAATACAGCAGAGTCTTTCTCGCCAATGCCTTCTTTGGTGTCTGCCAAATGTGGATTGCAAGAGGAAAAAAAGAAAGTCCTGAACAAATAGCAGAATTTCTTTTGAAAATGCTGTAAGAAGTTGCTGGAACCCAATGGGTTCCAGCTCTTTTCATATTTTGAAAAATTAAACAGGGTGTACAAAACCTCTTTTGGTTCTGTACACCCTATTTTTCTTATATTATAATTTCATAGCCAGCATATTGACTGTCATACCAGCTGCTGTTCCCATCAGAGCGATGGTGTCCCCTTCCTTGACTAGATTGCGCTCCAGAGCATAGCAGAGAGAAAAGGGCACTGCTACTGACACCATATTCCCATAGTCTTGCACAATATTAAGGTATTTATCATCAGGAATACCCAAGCTGCGCATGACCATTGGCAGGGCACGACTCGCCTGATGCGGAATGATATAATCCAAGTCAGATAGGCTGAGGCCACTCTTTTCTTTAAATTCTTTAAACATTTCCGGAATTTTTCTGGCAGAGAGCAAGAGAATCTTCTTACCATTCATGTCAAACATGTAGTGAGTCTTGGTAGCATCCGAATACTCCTTAGGCTGAAAAGATGTCAAACCACCGCGAATCTCTGTATCATGAGCTCCTTCAGACCAAGTCCGCTGCAGACTGGAGATGACACCTCTCTCTTCCTCTGTTGCTTCAAAAATCAAAGCTGCTGCTCCGTCACTGAACAACTCAAAACTTTCTTTCTGATTGGGATTAAGCCCTAAACTTCCAACCTCACTGGACACGATGAGGATCCTATGATACTCACCAGCCTCCAACAAATGAGACATGAGACTCAAAGCCGAGATAAAGCTGGTGCAAGTCGTATTGATATCCATGGCTGGAATGGACAAGCCCTTGGCTACCAACTCATGAATCAGGGCCGCAGTGCAGGGAATAGGCTGAACGCCCACCGCACTGGCTGACACGATACAATCGATGTCTTTGATTGTCAAGCCCGCTTGCTCTAAGGCTTTTTCAATCGCCTTAACCGCCATGGAAAGCTGGGTTTCTTCATTTTCCACCACCCGATACCGAGTCTGATCCTTAAAAGTCACGGTATTTCTAGGTAGATGCGTACCATAACCAACTATCTTTATATGATTCTTTACTGCAGTCATATTAAACTCCTTCTTGTCAGACTTGGGGCTGCTCAATAGCTAGGTAAACTGCCAAAGCACTTCAGCCTCTGATTCATATGTTTTTCCACTTGGAGCATTCTTAAGCCCGATAGATACGTTTCAACTTACGGCTTCTGTCCCGCTGATAATCTTCAAAAGAAATAGCCGGTATAAGAAAGTCTTTATCAGTCGCCAAATTCTGAAACTGCTGGATAATCTCGTCTTCTCGCTGCTGACTACGATGTTCGATAGCAATGGTCAGCGAGTAGTCCTTTTTCTGAGCGACTTGATATTCTCCAATCCCATCAACCAAGAGCAGACAACGGCGGATAAAGTCTGGAAAGACCTCCACCGACTGACCTGCAGCATTTTCAAACATGAAAATATCATCCGACCGGCCCTCAATCCTATCAATCCGTGTAAAGACCGAACCGCAGGGGCAAGGTTCAGGATTTTCTACCAAGATATCATTCAGCTCATATTGAAAAATTGGCTGAGAAGTCCGCTTGAAATCGGTAATTATTGGATAAAAGCGTCTATCGTCCAAGTAGTGCTTATCTACATGGACAATGTCTTCATTTAGATGAAGATTACCGTAGGCACAGCTGCAGGCTAAAAAGCCCTCGGTCGCTTGGTAAACCTGATCCACCTTTTTTAGACCAAATCCTGCTTGAATCCTCTGCCGATCCGATTCTTCCAAAATTTCTGCCACTGATACGACTTTGCTAGGGGCAATCTGCAAATTCCCTGCCTGGACTTGTTTTGCCAGCTCTAAGAGCATTGATGCTGGTGCTACCAAAATTGTCGGCTGATAAGCATTCAAGCGCTCTACATGCTCCTCGGCTCCCTGAAAAGTATCAAAGTACTCCAGAGAAATCAAGCCTGAATTGATAGTCTGATAGAGTTGGTTGTCTGCCCGAAGAAAGAAGGCTATTTTGTGCCCAAAGAGTTTGCCTTTAGGCAGCATCTTGGCCAAGATAGCTGCCGCCCACATACTGCGCTCCTTTTCAGTGGTGACAAACAAGCCTCGGTGACCAGATGTTCCTGAAGACAGGCCAACAGCAATTTCTCCTATCATGGGGCTGAAATCACGTGTCCGCTCGCTCTCCAGAGCCAAGGCTAGTAACTCATCACGATCCAGCCCCTGAGTATTGAGCTCATTGAAATGCTCCATCATAAAGGCCTTATTCATCTTAAAATCTGCTGGAATGCCTGATTTAAAATAAGGCGATTCCTGCTGCAGAAATTCCCGATAGATTGCTAAAGCCTTGACTTGATAGCGTTCTAATGCCTGTCGGTCTTTAAATCGATGCCCCCAGCGCATGACGCTAAAGGTTTTTAGAAATGTTCCTAGTTTCATACAAAATCTGCTCCGCTCTCTCAGCCGGATCATGGCTGACTAGCACCTGATAACCGACAGCAAGCAACTGCCGAAGTAAGGCCACACCGGCCATATATTCTTCCTTGTTATTCTGGATCAGTGACGGCAAGAAACGCATCTGCTCTGTATACGGCAACAGATCCACGCCCCAGCACAAATCAGCTCCGATAAACAGATGATAATCTGGCAAAAAGAGACAAGCTTGACCAGCAGCATGGCCATCAACTGAGGCCAGATATATACTGCCATCCCCAAACAAGTCGACTGTCTTGCGATAGAGGAATGCTGCTTGCACCTGCTGAGGTTCCACCACTTCCAACCGACTCTCAAAATCCTGCGGAAGAAATTCCTTGAAAAATCAAATCCTTCAGTTTGGCATGCTGATACGTTTTGAAAACGGTCTTGGTCAGAATGAAGCGGGCCTTGGGAAAGAAAGCGGCTCCGCCGATGTGATCTGGATGCAAGTGCGACAAGATGACATAAGAAATATCTTCTGGCGCAATTCCTTTTTTGCTCAAGTAGCCGGTCTACACGCTCCTCTTCTGACATATCAACAGGCGTTCCCAGACCATAAAGCCAGTATTTGAAGTTGGGCTTCAGAATAGCTGGAGAATAGCCAGTGTCGTAGAGAATATAGCCTTGCTCACGATGCTTCAAGAGGAAAACACCAGCTGGAAAAATCATTTTTTTCTTGGCAACTCCCTTAAACATCTGCTGCAAGTGACTGCTGCAGCGCCCAGGGTGAAGATACTCAATTTTCTCGATAATGTTGGACATATTTTGCAATCCCTTCACTGATTGTCAACTTGGGTTGATAGCCCAAATCCCTTACTGCTGCTGATATATCCAGCGTTTGACTGTAACGCATTAAGTAATAAGTGTAAAGAGTCAAAGGTGGCTCTTTTTCAATGTGAAAGAAGCGATAAAAGCTTTCAAATCCCTGTGCCAGAATACCTAGAAAAGCAGCAGGTAAGTTAACATAACGTTTACGAACCTGTAAACCATCTAAAGCTTCATCCAGCATATCCTTGAAACTACGGGATTCTCCGTTGGTAATATTGTAAACCTGTCCTTGCGCTTCTGGAATTTCCAAAGCCAGTCGAACAGCAAAGGCCACATTTTCCACACAGGTCATGTCCATCATTTGCTGGCCATTTCTGATGAGTGGAATCGCCAGTTTTTGGCTTAAGCGCAGAATCCTAGGAAAGATACTGGTATCCCCAATACCAAAAAGCCCTCTTGGACGCAAGATAACCGATGGAACTTGAGGATAACTTCGGACAATCCGCTCAGCCATGAGCTTGCTTTTGATATAAAAATTCAGCTCATTCTCCTGAGGAGCAGCCTCTTCTTTAATAGCAAGTTGATCACGCGCAGCAGCATAAACACTTGGGGAGGAAATATAGACCAGTCTTTGCACTCCAAAATGTCGGCAGGCTTCCATAACCAACTTGGTTCCTACTACATTGGTCTGATAAAACTGCTCCCAGGGTCCCCAAATCGTTGAGAGAGCACCAGCGTGCACCACTGCATCCACTCCTTCGCAGGCTGCAAAAATTTCTTCTTCTCTGGTAAAATCACCAGCAAAAAACTCTACTAAAGGACCTTCTAACTGCCGACCAGCCTTCAGATTACGACCAAAAGCTCGCACCTGATAGCCTTGTTCAGCCAGCTCTTCAACAACATACTTTCCTAGAAAGCCAGTCGCTCCTGTCACTAGAACCTTCATCGCTACTCCTTTCATACAATTTTCTGTTTCTGTCTTGTCCCCATTATACACCATTTCAGCAAATCTTCCGTAAAAAAGCTGGAAAAAATCTTTACAGAGTGTCTCACCTGATTAGATAGGAGCAGAAAGAAATCAGATAATATCCCAAAACAGCTGTCTCAATCCACTGAAATTTTTTTAGTTGGAAATAGCTCTATTGGTTCATTGAGAATATTAAAAAAGAAGCCGGGAAACCGACTTCTGAACAAATACAAATTAAAGCATTTTGTTGTAGAATTCAACGATAAGTGCTTCGTTGATTTCTGGGTTGATTTCGTCGCGCTCTGGAAGGCGAGTCAATGAACCTTCTAATTTTTCAGCATCGAATGATACGAATGCTGGACGTCCAAGAGTTGCTTCAACAGCTTCAAGGATTGCAGGCACTTTCAATGATTTCTCGCGAACTGAGATCACTTGACCTGGAGTTACGCGGTATGATGGGATATCAACGCGTTTGCCGTCAACAAGGATGTGACCGTGGTTTACGAATTGACGAGCTTGACGACGAGTAGTCGCAAGACCAAGACGGTAAACAACGTTATCCAAGCGACGCTCCAAGAGAAGCATGAAGTTGAAACCAAGGATTCCTTCTTTGATTTTTGAAGCTTGAACAAACAAGTTACGGAATTGTTTTTCACCTACACCGTAAGTGAAACGAAGTTTTTGCTTTTCAGCCAATTGCAAACCGTATTCTGACAATTTGCTGCGGTTGTTTGGTCCATGTTGACCAGGTACATAGTTACGGCGAGCCAATTCTTTACCTGTACCAGTAAGAGAAAGACCCAAACGACGAGCTTGTTTCCAAGATGGTCCTGTATAACGTGACATAAAAATGTCCTCCTGTAAAATATTTTTGAGGAAATAGTCACTTAGAAAGCCCTGATTCGTGCAGAACATTTTCGCCCAAACAGCTAAGGCTACTTTTATAGCTGATGTTCTGTTGACGAGCTCCATGCTTTCCTGCTGCTATTTCACACAAAGGCTATTGTACCATGAATAAAGTCAAAAGTAAAGGGACTTATGCAAAAAATCAAGCCAAAAGGCTTGATTGAAAGTTGTTTCTTGAAAGCAAAGGAATTCCGACAGTTGCTTCACACTCCCAAAATCTTCAAAATCTCCTGCTTATATCGCAGCTTCTGCAATTCCTTATCCTCGCTGTCTGACCAAGTCAGTTGGAGATCTGCAACGATTTGCCCAGGCCGATTTTTCAGAATATAGATACGGTCACTGAGAGCCAGAGCTTCCTCGATGCTATGAGTAATGAGAAGAGTCGTCAGACCCAGCCTACGGTGAATATCCAGATACCAAGCGTGCAGCTCCATCTTAGTCAGCTCATCCAAGGCACTAAAGGCCTCGTCCAGAAGAAATAGCTTGTGGCCGAACATATAGGTCCGTAGCAGTGCCACGCGCTGCCGCATCCCCCCGCTCAGCTCATGTGGATACTTGTCTGCCACATCAAAGAGCCCGAACTCCTTCAAAATCTGAGTTGCCTGCTCCGTCGCTTCCTTTTTTGATACTTTTCGGATTAAGAGGGGCAAGATGACATTGCCCAACACCGTCTTGTGCTCCAGCAGCAAGTCCTTCTGCAGCATATAACTCACCCGGCCCTTGGGATTTTCCTGCCCGTCTAGGACAATCCTGCCCGACTGGACCTCCAAAATCCCAGCAATTAGATTAAAGAGGGTCGTTTTCCCGACTCCACTAGGGTCCCCAAAATCGCTACGACCTGGCCTGCTTCTACCTGTAGGCTGATATCTTTCAAAATCTGCTGCTCATCATAAGCATAGCTTACATTTTCAAGTTTAATTTCTGTCATTATTTTATATAATCGTTGCTAAATCCCTTGTCACTCAAGTCATTGTCCACGATACCCTTATCCTTGGCCCATTTGTAAAAGGCATTCCAACGGCTAGCCTCAAACTGACCCCACTTGTCCTTATCTGATGCATATTGCTCAGACAGATATTTTTGAGAAGCCAAGACAAAAGTCACGCTTGTTTTTCAGCTCTGGCGCATGCTTGATTAAAATATCCGCCGCTTCTTCAGGGTGCTCCATGGCATATTGATAGCCCTTCTTGATAGCCTGCAGGACCTTTTTCGCCTCGTCCGGATTCTTCTTCAGATAGTCATTATTGGCAATGATCACTGGAGAATAATAGTCAAACTCCTTGACATAGTCCTTCATGTAAAAGAAATTAGTGTCCATGCCCTGAGTCTGTGCCATGATACCATCCCAACCATGATAAATCCAGGCTGCATCAAACAAGCCATTTTCAATCGGCGTAATTGAGTTGGAATCGTTGTTAGGAACTTTTTCTACCTCATCAAACTGGCCGCCTTGGCTTTCAACCAAAGTTTTGAGCATGCCCTAGCTCCACTGGATCATTCCAGGTGCCATATTTCTTACCCAGCCAGATCCTTAGGACTTGTAATCCCTGCAGACTTCTTGGAAATAATGCCCGAAGTATTATGCTCTACAATGGCTGCAACAGCTGTGATTTCTGCGCCCTTATCCAGTTTTTTAGCCATAGAGTCCTGGAAGTAAATACCAAAAGGCGCCTTGCCGTTGATAATCAAATCCGAACTGCTATCTTCAGGCGGCAACTTGATATCCACATCCACGCCTGCTTCCTTGAAGTAGCCCTTTTCTTGAGCCACATAAAGGCCGGTATGGTTGGTGTTAGGTGACCAGTCTAGGATAAAATCAATCTTTTTATCCTTGCTTTCAGACGTAGATTTCGACTGACCGCAGGCCGCTAGGCCGATGATTGACACGGCAGCCAAGCCTGCCAGCAACACTTTATAACTTTTTTTCATCATTATCCTCTTTTCTTTCTTTGGGAAATAGCAGAGATGAGCTCCTATTTCCACTTGATGACATATTTTTCACTGACAGCCACCAGCTTCATCCCCAGAAGACTGATAACCGAAACCAATATGATAATGGCAAACATGGTGTCGTACTGGAAAAGTTTCTTAGACTGGATCATATAGACACCCAAGCCTTCGAAACCGCCCAGCCATTCGGAAACCACAGTCGTGATAAAGGCATAGGAAACACTGACGCGCAAGCCCGCATAGAAATAGGGCAGACTAGCTGGAATCTTAAAATGCCAGAGAATCTGCCAGCGATTGGCCTGCATAAGCTCAAAGAGAGTCAGAGTATCCCGATCACAATGCCGAAAACCATCCAGAATACTGACGATAATCGGAAAAGTCGTCGTCAGAATAATCAGCACAATCTTGGGCAAAATCCCATAACCCAGCCAGAGAACCAGGATTGGCGCCAAAGCAATGGTCGGAATCGTCTGCACCACGACCATCATGGGGATAGATTAGATCATTGAGCCAGCTCATGCTGTCCATGAGTATAGCTAGTATACAGGCCAAGATGACGCCCAAGACTAAACCCAGCAAGGCTACTTTTAAGGTCGCCCAGCTATGACTTGCTAGAAAGCCAGCATCTCTGATAAAGGCCTGACCGATTTCCAGAGGTGTCGGCAGGATAAACTTGGGCAAGAGCTTGAGCCAGCCCATGACCTGCCAGATGACAAGTACACCCAGCATACCTAAGAGACCGATTTGCTGTCGCATCAGCCTTTGTAGTGCTTTCATTAGAACGATTTTCCTCCCTTCCTGCATTTTGGTGCTGCAATTCTTCAAGATATCACCATCGATAAAGATGATAAAAGAAAAGGCCTTTTCCGTATATGGAAAAGGCGCACAAATACCACTTTTTTCGGTATGATTCCTACGCTGGCATTACCCAGATCAGGTGCGGTCGAAGCTTACACTTCCTCTCAGACTGTACACAGACTCCCATATATAGGACTATGATAGCGCAATCATCAGCAAATGTCAAGGTTGGAGCTTGGACTCACTACTTTTTCAACGATAAGTGAAGCAAACAATCATCAATCAGTCAAACTTCCCTTTCGCAGCCAGCAAATCCTCCATAGCACTGATATTCTCTGTCTCGCTTGTGGATAAGATGGTTTCAAAGCCCAATTCAGCTGCCGTATCTAAGTTAGCCTGAATATCATCAATGAAGACGGATTCTACTGGATTCAGATTATATTTTTTCAACAGCTTTTGGTAAATCTCTGCTTCTGGCTTGACGACACCGACCTCTGAGGAAAGGATATAGCCCGACAGCAGTGGGTAAATAGGCAACAAACCAGCTTTTTCAATATGATAAAAAATCTCACAAGTGGTTGACAAGATATAGATTCGATAGCCTTGATCAGACCCATAGCCGAATCCTTTCCTGTAAACCACTGTAAACATGCACGACCTCGTACCAATGATAAAAGATATTCTTAATGGCAGAATGATAGGAAAGCATCCAGCTGAGTCAGGACCTCCTCACAAGCTTCTTTCAAACTCAGCTCTCCCTTGTCCGTCTGATGCCAGACACCTGACTCAAAAATAGCCTGCCTAAGAACCTGCCGCCGCTCTTTCTCAGGTTCAAAATATGTCAAGATTTTCTCAGAATTCCATTCAATCAGAACATTGCCCAAATCAAAAACCAAATTTTTAATCATGATGACCACCTGTTTTCTTTGCTTATCATCCTCTATATACGTCGATTTGACTGAGGAATTGCTTCAAATATAAGTAAAAAGGCCCACTGGACCTTTCTATTCATCAAATAACGGATGAGGTTCTTTTCTGTCAAAATGTCAGAATAAGTATAAGACTCCACATAGGTATTGGAGATTTCCCCTGGCTGACCGCCTTCATTGGAATATTCCACGATAAACAAAGACGGATAGACTTCAATCAGACGGCCTTGCTTGCTTTTTTGGCGCTTACGACCGTTTTCCAGCGTCATCTCAACGATTTGTCCTTCATGCGCCTTGATATCTTCTTTGATTTTTTTCATTTTTGCCACATCTGTAAATGCATCACTCATCTTTATTCGTCCTCTCTTTTGGAAATACTTGAGAATTTATTATACTCTTTCTGGAAAATTAACTCTACTGTACCACGCGCTCCACTCCGGTTTTTCTCGATAATGACTTCAACCTTGTTGTTGGGAATGCCTTCTTCCTCCTCACCAGCTCGATCATAATAATCATCCCGGTAAAGGAAGGCAACGATATCCGCATCCTGCTCAATGGAACCTGATTCCCGAATATCAGACAGCACTGGTCGCTTATCCTGCCGCTGCTCCACGCCACGCGAGAGCTGACTCAGCGCAATGACCGGCACCTTGAGCTCCTTCGCCAAGATTTTCAACTGCCGGGAAATTTCCGAAACTTCTTGTTGACGGTTTTCGCGGCCAGTTCCTGTAATCAGCTGCAGATAGTCAATCAAGACCAACCCTAGATTGCCCGTTTCCTGAGCCAGTTTTCGAGCCCGCGAGCGAATCTCTGTAATCCGAATCCCTGGTGTATCATCGATATAGATACTAGCATTGGCCAGATTAGCTGTCGCAATGGTATATTTTTGCCACTCTTCATCTGTCAGTTGCCCCGTACGAATGGAATGAGAATTAATCACCCCTTCTGAAGCCAGCATCCGGTCCACCAAGCTCTCCGCCCCCATTTCCAGAGAAAATAGCTACAGTCTTATCTAGCTTGGTTCCGATATTCTGAGCGATATTAAGGGCAAAGGCCGTCTTTCCGACCGCTGGCCGAGCCGCCAAAATGATTAATTCTTCCTCATGCAGACCAGTCGTCATCTTGTCCAGCTCACGGTAGCCAGTCGCAATCCCAGTGATATCTGATGTCTGCAGAGACCGAGCCTCCAGATTGCCAAAGTTAAGATTCAGCACATCACGGATATTTTTTTAAAGCCACTGCGATTGGCCGTCTCACTGACATCAATCAGGGCTTTTTCAGCTCCGGCGATAATTTCCTCTGACAGCCGGTCGCCATCGTAAGGCTTGATTGATAGACTCTGTCAGACGCGAAATCAGCCGCCTTAGAATAGCCTTTTCTGCAACGATTTTTAGCATAGTATTCAGCATTGGCAGAGGTTGGCACAGAATTGACCACTTCCACCAAGTAGCTGAGACCGCCGATATTCTGCAAAGTCACCCTGACTGTCCAAAAATATTGCGAACCGTCGTTGCATCAATGGCATCCCCGCGGTCAGCCAAGTCAATCATAGCCTTGAAAATCAAGCGATTGGCATACTTAAAGAAGTCAGCAGGCTCGATATACTCACGAACAAAGACCAGTTTGCTCTCATCAATGAAAATGGCTCCTAAGACGGACTGCTCCGCTAAAATATCCTGAGGCTGAGCTCGGAGTTCATCAATCTCTGCCATCGGTAAATCCTTCCTTCAAATCACTATTATCCTTCTTTAACCCGCAAACGAATCACCCCAGCTATATCCTGATAAATTTTCACTGGAACATCTATCAGACCAATGGAGCGAATCGGTGAGTCCACCTTAATATGGCGTTTGTCAATTTTGATGCCAAACTGCTTCTGCAGCTCTTCTGCTATTTTCTTGCTGGTAATAGAGCCAAAGGTGCGGCCGTCCGGACCAACTTTTTCAGTAAATTCAACAAGAGTAGCTTCTTCTGCTAACTTAGCTTTAATAGATTGAGCTTCTGCCACTAGTTCAGCGTGGGCTTTTTCTTCGGACTTTTGCTTACCGCGCAGCTCACCGATAGCCTGCGCTGTTGCTTCCTTGGCTAAATTTTTCTTAATCAGAAAATTTTGAGCATAGCCAGTCGGCATTTCCTTGATTTCGCCTTTTTTGCCCTTGCCTTTTACATCTGCTAAAAAAATTACTTTCATCCTTTTTTCTCCTCGTCTATTATTACTTCCTCTTTAATGACTTGGTCCATAATTTCTTGATTCAGCGACTGAAGGACCTCAGAAACTGTTTTACCTTCAATTTGAGCTGCTGCCAGATTGAAATGACCGCCACCGCCCAGCTTTTCCATAATTCGCTGAACATTGATCTTGCTACGACTGCGAGCCGAAATAGACACATAACCTTTGGTATTCTTGCTCACGACAAAAGTAGCTTCAATTCCTGACATGGAGAGCATGGTATCAGCTGCCTTACTGATGACAACCGTATCATAAGTGTTCTCCTCTGGACCAGCTGCTACAATGACATTAGGCAAAATCTTCTTGCCATTTAAAATCAGCTCATTAATCGCACGATATTCCTCAAAATTCGTAGCTGAAATATCCTGAATCACAACACTGTCACTGCCCTCGAGTCCGTAGATAGCTGGCCACATCAAAGGTCCGACTGGTGACTCGAGATGAAAATCCTTTGGTGTCAAGCATAATCCCCGCCATGAGAATGCTGGCTTGCATCTTACTGAGACGGTTCTTTTTAGAATTCTGGAACTGAATCAGCTCCGTTACCAACTCACTAGCACTGCTAGCCCCACTTTCGATATAGGCAATCACAGCATTTTTCCGGAAAATCTTCATCACGGCGATGGTGGTCGACTACGATAATCTGACTGAATTGATCAAAGAAATCCTTAGACAGAGTCAGAGATATCTTGGAGTGATCAACCATAATCAAGAGCGAACGATTGGTCACCATATTTACTGCTTCAGAAAGCGGCACCAGATAGTCAGCCCCTTCCTGCTGGAGCTTTGTAATGGAGCGCTCAATGTCAGAAGCCATTTGGGACGGATCATAAACCACATAAGCTTTCTCAATGATATTACTAGCAAAGAGCTGCATACCAAGAGAAGAACCCAAGGCATCCATATCCAGATTTTTATGTCCGACTATAAAGACCTGATCCACACTCTTAATCTTATCAGAGATTGCAGTCATCATAGCCCGAGTACGGGTACGCGTGCGCTTAACAGCTGACGCCGTTCCTCCACCAAAGAAGATTGGGTTCATGTTGTCATTATTTTCTTTGACGACAGCTTGATCCCCACCCCGAACTTCAGCCAAGTTGAGGTTAAGCAGGGCAACCCGACCGATTTCATCATGATTACCATCACCATAAGAAAAGCCCATACTGAGTGTCAGTGACAGCTCTCGATTTTTAGCTTCCGTCCGGAATTGATCAATGATAGAAAATTTATTTTCCATCAGCTGTTCCAGCACTGTGTAATCCGTAAAAAGATAGAACCGATCCATGCCAACCCGACGGTAAAACATATGAAACTGCTCAGAAAATTCTGCTACGAAGTTAGCCACAAAGCTATTGATATGACTGATATCCGTGTCTGAAACGACATCTTCCAAATCATCATAATTATCCACCGAGATAATCCCGATCACCGGGCGCGTTGTTACCAGACCAACAGTGGCTTCGTATTCATTGGATGCATCAAAAAAATAAAACACACTGGATGCACGGTCCAAATAAACCGAATATTTCTTGTCTCCAACCGTAGCATAATGACCAGAGTCTGAATAAGCAGCCTTCATGATATTCTTGAGCATATCAGCATCAAAATCACCATCTTCGGTTGTAAAAATCAGTTCTGCATAGGGATTAAACCACTCTACATCACCATTATCTTCACTGATTTTAATGACACCAACTGGCATCTTATCCAGCAAGGAAGCGAGGCTTCCTTCTGCTTGATGATTGACATAATGAATCTGCTCAATCTCATCTAGCTCGGATACTCTCTGTTGCTGGATAAAAAGCACAATCAAAAGAGCCAGCACAAGCATGAGAGCAGCTAGCATGGCCAAACTATCACCAAAGCCTCAGACAGATGGCTAAGATTATAAAGGAAATTAGACCCGCCATCGCCAAGTGAATTGGGGCAAAACGAAATTTTTTCATCATAGACCTCTTATTCCGCCATTTTACCATAAATCCTAGAAAAAAGCGAATTTCTCCCAATAATCAAAGCATTTAACAATGGTAAAGGAAGCGAAAAACAGTCTTTCAAAGTTTACAATCTTGTCAACCCCTTGTAAATTTACACAAAAAGGCTGCTTCCCAAAGGAAACTCAGCCTTTTACAAGAGTTACTTCGCTTGATTTTTAGAAATACTTCTAGATTTGCCTTCTAGGTAAACCATCAAAATAGAAATATCTGCTGGATTGACACCAGAAATACGACTAGCCTGACCAATTGTTTCTGGATTGATTTTCTTGAACTTCTGTCGTGCTTCTGTCGCAATCGAGTCAATATCATCCCAGTCAATATTAGCTGGAATGCGCTTCTCTTCCATGCGCTTCATCTTTTCAACCTGATCGAGAGCTTTAGAAATATAGCCTTCGTACTTAATCTCTGTCTCAATCAGCTCGATAATCTTCTCATCAAGCTCCTCTGCAGCCGGACCAATGAACTGAACCACATCTTGGTAAGACACTTCCGGACGCCGCATAAATTCTTTGGCAGTCACTGCATCCGTCAGAGGCTTAAAGCCAAGCGCTTCTACCTTAGCATTTGTTTCCTTGACAGGCTTTAGTTTGATCGATTCCAAACGCTTCATCTCATTGTCAAATTGATTCTTTTTAATCTCGAAACGAGCCCAGCGCTCATCATCTACCAGACCAATTTCTCGTCCCATCTCTGTCAAACGCATATCAGCATTGTCATGACGGAGAATCAGACGGTACTCAGCTCGACTGGTCAAGAGTCGGTAAGGTTCTACCGTCCCCTTGGTCACCAAATCATCAATCATGACTCCAATGTAACCATCACTGCGCTTCAAGATCAACTCCTGGCTTACCTTGGATTTTCAAGGCCGCATTAATCCCAGCGATAATCCCTTGACCTGCAGCTTCTTCATAACCAGAAGTCCCATTGGTCTGACCCTGCTGTAAAGAGTCCTGAAATTTTCTTGGTTTCTAAGGTTGCCCGCAACTGGTGGGGCATAATCATATCGTACTCAATGGCATAGCCTGTCCGCATCATCTCAGCATTTTCTAAACCTTTGATAGAGTGAACCAAGTCCTTTTGTACATCTTCTGGCAGACTGGTTGACAGCCCCTGCACATAAACTTCTTCTGTATCACGACCCTCAGGTTCTAAGAAAAGCTGGTGGCGTTCCTTATCCGCAAAACGGACAATCTTATCCTCGATTGACGGGCAATAGCGAGGGCCCACACCCTTAACGATACCTGAAAACATAGGAGCCCGGTGCAGGTTATTTTGGATAATTTCGTGACTTTCTGCATTGGTATAAGTCAACCAGCAAGGAACTTGATCTTTCACATAGTCCTCATCACGAGACGTGTAAGAGAAATGATTGGCCTTTTCATCACCTGGCTGAATCTCGGTCACATCATAATTGATAGATGACGCCTTAACACGCGGAGGCGTTCCGGTTTTAAAACGACCAATTTCAAAACCTAGATCACGCAGATTATCTGCTAAAGGAATGGCTGCTAGACTATGGTTTAGGACCAGATGAATACTTGAGATCACCAATGATAATTTCTCCCCGCAAGGCTGTTCCAGTCGTAACAATGACGGCTTTAGCTGCATACTCCTGATGGGTCGCTGTCTTTAACCCCAATGACCTTACCATCTTCTACCAAGATTTCATTAATCATGGTTTGCCGCAAGGTCAGATTTTCTTGATTTTCGACAGTCTTCCGCATTTCTTTGGAGTAAAGCTCTTTATCTGCCTGCGCCCGAAGAGCCCGAACTGCAGGTCCTTTACCAGTATTGAGCATTTTCATCTGGATATAGCTCTTGTCAATATTCTTGGCCATCTCTCCGCCCAAAGCATCTACTTCACGAACGACAATGCCTTTTCGCAGACCCTCCTATAGAGGGATTGCAGGGCATAAAAGCCAGCATCTCAATATTGATGGTTGCCAAAAGAACCTTACAACCCATTCGACTAGCAGCAAGCGATGCCTCAACCCCAGCATGCCCTGCTCCAATCACGATAATATCATAACTTTCAGTAAAATTGTGTGACATTTCTTTTTCCTTCATTTTTTCACCAAAAAAGGCCAAATCTCTAGAAGTGCAGGACAAAAAAGCCTGCAACATCCATGAGCTTTGACCATCATAGGTATTGCTTATCTTATTTTAGCAAATTATGTTGAATTGTCAATCTAAATGTACTGCAAGACTTGACCATTCTTATAAGCTCTGTCAATCAAGCCACCACCTAAGCACTCATCGCCATCATAAAAGACAACTGCTTGACCTGGAGTAATAGCCCTTTGTGGTTTATCAAAGTTGACAACTGCCTTGTCACCCTTTACAGTAACTGTCACCTTGGAATCCGGCTGACGATAACGGAACTTAGCTGTACATTCCATAGTAAATTCTTCTGGCATTTCTTTTGTGAAATGAACCTGACTAGCGTCAAGGCTGGTTGACATCAAATTGTCATGGTAAAAGCCCTGACCGACATAAAGAATATTTGGCTGAGATCTTTTCCAACCACAAACCAAGGCTCATTATCTCCCCCGTGCTGACCACCAATTCCAAGACCACCTCTCTGGCCAATGGTATAATACATCAAGCCAGCATGCTGGCCCATATCTCGGCCTTCCAAGGTCATCATGCGACCCGGCTGGGCCGGTAAATATTGACTCAGAAATTCTTTAAAATTCTTCTCACCAATGAAGCAAATACCTGTCGAGTCTTTTTTCTTAGCTGTAGCTAAACCAGCTCTTTCAGCAATTGCTCGAACTTCTGTTTTTTCTAAATGACCCAGAGGAAACATAGTCTTTTGCAGTTGTTCCTGTGATAGTTGGCTTAGGAAGTAAGTCTGATCCTTATTGTTGTCCTTGCCACGCAGCATGTGAACCAAGCCATCTTGGTCTCTCTTCACCTGAGCATAGTGACCCGTTGCAACGTAATCTGCACCCAGTGTCAAGGCGTAGTCAAGGAAGGCTTTAAACTTGATTTCCTTGTTACACATAACATCTGGATTTGGAGTCCTACCAGCTCGGTATTCCGCCAAGAAGTATTCAAAAACGCGATCCCAGTACTCTTTCTCAAAGTTGACAGAGTAGTAAGGAATGCCAATCTGGTCTGCAACAGCTGCTACATCCTTGTAGTCCTCTGTGGCTGTGCAGACACCAAATTCATCTGTGTCGTCCCAGTTTTTCATGAAGATGCCAATCACATCGTAACCTTGCTCTTTCAAGAGCAAAGCAGTTACTGATGAATCGACACCTCCGCTCATACCAACAACGACACGAGTCTTAGAGTTATCACTCATTGTGTTCTCCCATCTTTTCGTTATTTCACGATTGAAGGTCGTGCTGTGCTTTCAACGATTGAAGGTCGCTTGAGCAAGGCCTATTATAGCACGAAAGGACTAGGAAAACAAATCAGAAATTTCAAACTAGAATTTATTAACTGTAAAGAATATTTACAAACGTTTGTAAAGTTATTGATTTTTCTCGTTTACTTTTCCTATCTAACGAAATTTTTATAATATCCACTTTTTAATTCATTTAAAAAAATCAGCAGAAAGCCCTTAACTTTGTTATAATGAAAATAATAAATTAGCTGCAAGGAGAAATCATGACTTCACTAAGATTTCAATCTGTTTTTGATATTATCGGACCCTGTGATGATAGGCCCATCAAGCAGTCATACAGCAGGCGCCGTCCGTATCGGAAAAAAATTGTCTCCTCTATTTTTTTAACGATGAGCCTACAGAAGTAGAATTCCAGCTCTTTAACTCTTTTGCCAAAACTTACCGAGGTCACGGAACTGACTTGGCTCTTGTAGCAGGGATTTTAGGTATGGATACAGATGATCCAGAGATTCCTAACAGCCTTGAAATCGCCCATAAACGTGGCATCAAGATTGTCTGGACGATTCAAAAGGACAGCAATGCACCCCACCCAAATACGACAAAGATTACAATCAAAAATGACCATAAAACAATCAGTGTGACTGGAGTCTCTATAGGTGGCGGCAACATTCAAGTAACAGAGTTGAATGGTTTTTCAGTATCTCTGAGCATGAATACTCCGACCATCATTATTGTCCATCAGGATGTCCCAGGTATGATTGCCCATGTCACCGAAGCTCTGTCACGCTACAATATCAATATAGCTCAGATGAATGTTACACGTGAGAAGGCTGGAGAAAAAGCGATTATGATTATTGAAGTTGACAGCCGTAGCTGTGAAGAAGCTATTGAAGAAATCCGTAATATTCCTCATCTGCACAATGTGAATTTCTTTAAATAGGAGAAAATATGTTTTATTCCATCAAAGAATTGGTAGAGCAAGCTGATTTAGATTACCAAGGAAATGTTGCTGAATTGATGATTGCTACCGAGTATGAATTGACTGGTCGTGAAAGAGATGAAGTCCTGCGGTTGATGCATCGCAATCTGGAAGTCATGAAAGCCTCTGTCCTTCTTGGACTCGATGAGAGCAAGTCTCGAAGCGGATTGACTGGTGGTGACGCAGCAAAACTTGACCATTATATCCAGTCAGGAAAGGCTTTATCAGACCACACTGTGCTGACTGCTGCAAAAAATGCTATTGCTGTCAATGAGCATAATGCTAAAATGGGCTTGGTTTGTGCAACACCTACTGCCGGCAGCGCTGGCTGTCTGCCAGCTGTTCTTACATCTGCCATTGAAAAATTAGGACTCTCAGAAGAAGAACAGCTAAACTTTCTATTAGCCGCAGGTGCTTTCGGCCTCGTCATTGCCAATAACGCCTCAATTTCGGGTGCTGAAGGTGGCTGTCAAGCTGAGGTCGGCTCCGCTTCTGCTATGAGTGCAGCTGCTTTAGTTCTGGCTGCTGGAGGCTCACCTTTTCAAGCTAGTCAAGCTATTTGTTTTGTCATCAAAAACATGTTGGGTTTGATTTGCGATCCAGTAGCTGGACTGGTGGAAGTACCTTGTGTCAAGCGAAATGCTATGGGAGCCAGTTATGCCTTTATTGCAGCCGATATGGCTCTTGCAGGAATCGAGTCTAAAATCCCTGTTGACGAAGTCATTGACGCTATGTATCAAGTCGGGTCAAGTCTGCCTACTGCTTTCAGAGAAACAGCTGAAGGCGGACTAGCTACAACACCTACAGGCCGCAAACTTTCAAAAGAAATCTTTGGAGAATGACCTTGACAAATTTGTCAAGTAGATTTACTAGATAGTAAACAAGGAGACAAGATGAGCCATTTGAAATATATCTTCTTTGATTTGGATGGAACCCTAGTTGACAGTTCAAAGGGCATCCAAAAATCCTTTGAATACAGTTTTAAACAACTTGGAAAAGAGTGCCCTGAAGAAAATATTATAAAAAGTTTTATGGGGCCTCCTCTGGAAGTAAGCTTCGCTTCTGTTCTTGAAGAAAGTCAAGTTCCAGAAGCGATTAGCTATTATCGCAGTTTCTATAAGGAAAAAGGCATCTGGGGCGTCCGCCTCTATGAGGGGATACCAGAATTGCTGACACAGTTAAAAGAAGCCGGCTATCAGATTTATGTAACAACAAGTAAAAATCAACCCACAGCACAAAAGTTATTAGCAAATCTAGCTATCTCTGAGCAATTTGATGATATTTTTGGCTCACTGCCAGATTCATTCCACAAAGCAGATGTTCTGCGCCGAGCTCTGCAAACACTAGATGCAAATCCAGAAGAAACCATAATTATAGGCGATACAAAGTTTGATATAATTGGCGGTAAAGAAGTAGGAATCTCAACTTTAGGAGTCCTTTGGGGCTTTGGCAGCCAAAAAGAGTTACTAGAAAATGGAGCAGATTTGCTAGCTAATTCTCCCTAAGCACATTTTAAAAATATTGAAAGAACACTTTTCATAACTTTACATAGCTGTCAATCTAGATAAGATTGTTACCTTTAAATCTTTATCTACACTATCATTTTCTGCTTATAAATTGTCAATTTTTATAAACAAAAAACCACAGAAATCTGTGGTTTTTTTATTTCTATCTTAGTAACCCCAAGCTGAAAGTCCTTGAGCACTGTAGGCACTATATGCTGATTGAATTTGATCATCAACAGTAGCTGTTGATCCCCAACCTGGCATCGTTTGGAAAAGACCACTAGCACCTGAAGGGTTGTAAGCATCTACTTGACCATTTGATTCACGGGCAATAATAGCTTCCCAAGTTGATGCAGGAACACCAGTCATTTCTGCCATACGTGATGCTGCATAAGAACCAGTTGCACCAGCGGTATTACCATTGCTAAGTACAAGGCCTCCTGAAGTTGCTGCTGAATTAGCTGTTGCTGCAGGTGCTGCATAATTATTTACGGGAGTTGCAGTTGCTGCTACGCTTGTTTCAGACGTTTTGGCACTATTTCCAAGTTCCAAGATTTGACCAACACGGATGTGATTTGGATCTGCAATCTTGTTTAACTCTACTAATTTCTCAAGAGTTGTATTTTTTTCGTTAGCAATAGCTGATAAAGTATCACCGGCTTCAACTGTATAGGTCTCAGCATTTGCAATACCTGAAACCAAGAAAGCCGCTGCAGCGACTGCACCTGTTAAAGTCCATTTTGCTGTTTTTTTGTTCATTAAAAAGTAATTCTCCTTTCGGTGATAATACTATCTTACACATAAAATATTACCAAAAAGTTACATTACCAAGTCAAACGTTACAATAACATTTAGTTTAGACGTTAAAAACAGACTTTTAGAGCTTTTTTGCCAAATATTTTCTTTGACCAAGTCAAAAAATAGACAAGTTTAACTTATACTATTCTCTAAAAACACTTTAAACAGCAGGTCAGTTTTTCAATATATAAAGTAGAATACCTAATATAAGTAAGCTAATAATAGCCAAGCTGTCATTTCTTTTCCATGCTAATCGGCGAAAACGTGTCCGACCTTCACCTCCATTATAGCCGCGTGCTTCCATGGCAATAGCTAGAGCATCTGCCCTTTTAAAACTAGAAGCAAACAAAGGGATTAGAATGGGAATAATAGATTTAACCTTTTGAACAAGTTTTCCCTCGCCAAAGTCAACACCACGCGCCCTCTGGGCGTTCATAATCCGAGTAGTATCATCCATTAAAGTTGGAACGAAGCGCAGGCTCATAGAGAGCATCAGGCCAATCTCATGTGCTGGCACCTTGAAAACCTTCAGAGGTTTCAGCAAAGACTCAACCGCATCGGACAAGCTTAAGGGCGTCGTTGTCAGAGTCAGAAGAGTAGAAAAGAAAATAATCAGAATAAAGCGGCTAAAAATAATGCCAGCCTGTGACAGTCCTAGCTTCTGTAATTCTGATAAAAGCGAACTGAAAAGATTGTTGCGCCTCCCGAGGTCAAAAACAGCTGGAACAAGGTGGTAAAAGCTATGATAAAAACCATGGACTGGATACCCTTTAAAAAGAACTTCAAAGGAACCTTAGACAGCAAGACCAGACTAAAAACGAAAACAAACAACAGCAGATTGGTCACAAGATTATTAGCCCAGAAAATTAATAGAATAAAAAGAAACATCGCCAGCAACTTGCTCCGTGGATCCAAACGATGGATGATTGAATTTCCGGGAATATAGCGACCTAAAATCAACTTATCCATGCAAGATCTCCTTGAATTCTTCAATTGTAATAGGATAATGCGAGAAATTCATCCCTTTCTCCGCCAATTCGTGAGCAAATTTTGTAATCTTAGGAACACCCAATTGAATACTCTCCATAAAATCCAAGATCCTGAAAGACCTGAGCAGGCTGACCGCTCTTGACTACTCTGCCCTTATCTAAAACATAGACTGTATCAGCAAAGTTGGCTACATCATCCATTAGGTGTGTTACCAAAACAATGGTCATACCGGCACGATGCAGCTCTTCAAAGAGCCTCATCAGTTCTTTTCGACCAGATGGATCAAGTCCTGCTGTCGGCTCGTCCAAAACCAAGATATCGGGCTCCATGGCTAGTATACCAGCGATGGCTACCCTACGCATCTGGCCACCAGAAAGTTCGAAAGGACTGCGATTGAACAAATCCTCAGAAATCCCGACCAAGTGCAGCTTTTCACGCGCCAAAGCTTCCGCTTCTTCCTTAGAAACACCAAAATTCTGAGGACCAAAAGCCACATCTTTCAAAACTGTTTCATCAAAAACTTGACTTTCCGGAAATTGAAAGACTAGACCGACCTTCTTGCGCACCTGTTTAATGTCTTTATTGACAGAATCAGCTGTGATGACTGTACTGCCTACTTCAACACTGCCCTGATTGGGAACCAGCAAGCCATTTAAAGCTGAAGAATGGTTGACTTACCGCTGCCAGTATGGCCGATAAGAGCTGTATAACTGCCCGATTTTATCTCCAAATCCACTCCAAAAAGCGCTGGTCCCTCAAAAGGAGTGCCAGCTTGATAAGTATAACTTACATTTTTGAGAGTAATGCCCATAGTTGATCCTGCAATTCTTTTTCTGTTAAGTAAGAGTCTGGCAGAGAAAGCCCTGACTGACGCAAAGCCACCTTTACCTGATTAACAAATGGCTGATCCAATCCTAGCTCTTCTAAATCTTCTCGAGAAAAAAGTTCTCTCGGGGTAGCGGTAGATTCAACCTGCCCCTCTTTCATGACCAAAACACGGTCGCTTAAGGCTATTTCATCCAGGTCATGAGTGATAGAAATGACGGTCAGCTGATTACCATCTTTAATTTTTTTCACGGTCTGGATAAGATCCAAACGCCCCTCTGGATCCAGCATGCTGGTTGCTTCATCCAAAATAATAATATCCGGTCTCAGAGCTACCACACCTGCAACAGCTACCCGCTGTTTTCTGCCCTCCGGAAAGACGAGCTGGTTCACGCTCCTTAAAATCCTGCATGCCGACAAGCTCTAATGCCTGCTGGACTCGCTCTACCATCAGATCATAGTCCAGCCCTTGATTTTCCAAACCAAAGGCTACATCGTCTTCTACAGTTGCACCGACAAACTGATTATCTGGATTTTGGAATACCATGCCAATCTGTCTGCGTTTTTCCCAGACGTTTTCAGCTGTCAGCTTATCGCCTGAGATAATAATATCTCCGCTTTCCGCTTCTAAAAGACCGTCAATCAAACGAACTGTGGTTGATTTTCCACTGCCATTATGACCGACAATAGACAGCCATTCCCCTTTTTTTACCTGAAAGGAGACATCGTTTAAAGTGTAATTCTCAGACTCACTATCGTATTTGTACTTAAGATTTCTTACTTCGATGATATTTTTCCATATTATTTAAAGGTATCTTTTAAAGAGATAGGCACTTCCCTTGAAGTAGTCATATCCAGAATAAATCGTAAAAGATTAAAGCGATATACAGAAGGATTTGCCCTAAGAGAGTCCAATGAATCAGTAGAAAAAAATAATAGCAAACATCTGCGTGAAGGTCTTGATTTTACCTGGCATAGCAGCCGCTAAGACTGTACCGCCTGTTTCCATTAAAAGCAAGCGTAGACCTGTTACTGCCAATTCCCGGCAAATAATAATAGCCACAACCCAGGCAGGAGCCATTTTCATCTCGATCAACATGATAAAAGCAGACATCACTAAAAGCTTATCAGCCATGGGATCAGCAAATTTACCAAAGTTTGTTACCACTTCCCACTTTCGAGCCAAATAACCATCTAGATAATCAGTTATACTGGCAAAAGCAAAGATAAAAGCTGCCAAGATATGCATGGTGTAAGAATGACCGAATGTTAAAATCACAACAAATACAGGGATTAAAGCAATCCTGACAAGAGTTAAGGCATTTGGAATATTTTCTTTTTTCATGGGATTCCCTTCGTTTTTATCCTTTCGTAATGTTCAAACTAATGGTTCCACTATCGCTAGTCAAAGCCGAAGTATCTAGTTTTTGTCCCTCTATCGTCACAGTTGCTCCTTTAACAGGTGCTAACGTAATAAGATACTTATTGCCTGGCTCAAGAGCAACCGTCTGGCTTGATTTTTCAGGAGATAAGGTGATACCTTCGGCTAGTTCTGAATCGCTTATGCTTACCAAATTGGTTGTTTGCTCCACAGAAACGGTCACTTTGACAGGCTGACTTGCTCCGCTGTACTCAGCAATCAAATTATCTCCGCTTCCACCAACTGTCAACTTGCTAGCCGAGGAAGAAACTGACTTAGAATCAGCCGAAGAAAAGGAACCCATCTGACTATTAATACTTGTAGAAGACACCAGACTATAATTGCTGTTAGATGCTTTGAAACTTACCGAATTAGTGTGAGCATAGCTCCAGATATAGTATGCCACGAAGCAGCAATAGCTGAAGCCAACAAGAAAAAATAGAACAAGGGCAGAAAAGAGCTTTTATTTTTATTTTTTCTGCTCCTGAATTCCTCATCTGCTGCCAGTGCCACTTCATCAAAGACTATCATCTCACCAGCTTCGTAAGCCTCCAGAATAATAGATTCATCCAAATCTACAGCCCAAGCATATTTCCGCAAGAAGCTACGGGCATAGAAAGGACTAGGAAGCAAATCATAGTCATTTCGTTCCAGCGCTTCCAGCAAATCCTGCTGGATATCTGTCTTTTTTGACAATTCCTCTAAGCTCAGCCCTTGATTGGTCCGGGCAAGCTTCAACACTTCTCCTATCGTTTTTTTTCTCATACGTACTTTTCCCTTTTTTCTATTCTTCACTATTTTAACAAAATTTTAAAAACGATTCTGGAATTATTTTGGAAAAATAGTAAAATCTGTCATATCACACTGATCGATAAATTGATGACCTAGTTTTATCACATCATTCAAGCTGATGTCCTGTAAAATTTTCGGCAAATCAAACAGATTCTCACCCGTCAAATGCGGTTCATATTGGGTTGCAATATACTCAAGCGAGTTTAAACCGTGCAGAAAATCACCAAACATCTCACTTTTAATCGTATCCAAATGCTCTTCTGTCACATCCGGATCCTTGTCAAAATTCTTGATGGCTGAGCGAAATTGATGAGAAAGTCCCACCGGTTCCTGAGTGTCCATCGTCAACATGACAAAGTGAAAATCTTTTTCTACTTCCACTTCCAGCGTTAAAGAATTATCCATTTTCCCACTTTCATAGAGGGACTGGAAACGCTTGGGAAGTCCAGCCAAACATCATGGCAAATAAGAGTTTCAAAGTGATTTTATAGCGATACAACTCCGATTTATCAACAAAATCTGTACCTCGAATCCCAACTGCCAGTTTTGGACTAGCCACCTCCATTCGGTAGGTATCCGTTGATACCACTGGGTGAAGGCTAACAGGAATTTTTTCAATAGGTTCCAAACTCCCAGCAAAAACTAGTTTTTCCTGCTGTTCAGCAATCTCTGCAGCCATCTGTTCCAAATCGAAATTACCAATCACAAACAAAGTCATATTAGAAGGATGATAAAAGTTACTGAAATTTTCCTTCAAATTTTCGACGGTAATCTCAGAGATGGACTCTTTCGTCCCTGCAATGTCTTCTGCCAGAGGTGTTTGAGGATAGAGATTGGCCAAGGCTCCAAAAAAGAGACGATAATCCGGATTATCCTGATACATTTCAATTTCTTGGCCGATAATATCCTGTTCCCGCAAAATGGATTCTTTTGTGAAATCAGCCCGATGCACCAGTTCTTGCAAAGCTGTAGGTTTTCTGAAATATTATCCGTTGCAGAAAATAGATAGCTAGTCCGAGTAAAGCTTGTAAAGGCATTACTCTCAGCACCTAGCTTAGTAAATTCCAGCAGCAAATCCTTTCCCTGCCGGCCTTCAAAAAGCTTATGTTCCAAAAAATGAGCTATTCCAGCCGGATATTGAGTGACCTGCTTGGTTTCACGTGAAACAATCCCAGTATCCACTGAACCAAAATTAGTTGAGATAATCCCATAAGTTTCATTAAAATCATTTTTAGGCAGAAGAAAAACACGTAAACCGTTTGCTAATACTGTCTGATAGACAGTTTCTCCCACTGCTGAATAATTGATTTTTTCTAGCACTTCTCCCTGCATTATTTTCCTTCCATAAAGTAAATAGCTTGTAATTTTAAGAGACCAGCTGCCTTGATAATATCATCCTTACGAACCTGTTCCAAAGCTTTCAGCCAAGCTTCAAGAGATAAGAATTTGTTCCCTAAAACAGAAGCCATATAAGCTCTCTCTAAGATTGTATTCTGTCGATCCTGAGCTAACAATACTGAATTTCTCAGCATTTTCTTGGTTTGATTCAGTTCTTCCTGACTAAAATTCCCACGCTTCAAATCAAGAATCTGTCGGTTGATTAAAGCAACTGTTCTGGTCCGATTGCTGCGGTCAATACCAGCGTAAATCCGCATCATTCCTGAAAAATATCAAAATTGCTAGAAATTGTATAAGCCAGCCCTTCCTTTTCACGAACATTGACAAATAATTTCGAATGGGCAAAGCCGCCTAACAAAGCATTTAAAACGACCAAAGGCAGGTGCTCGCTCTCTCCGTACTGAATAGGGAAGTGATAGGCCAACTCAATAATTGACTGATGGACATCTTTCTGCTCCAGTCCTTCTCGCAAAACATTGGAATATTCTTGCTGATAAACTAACTGAAGTTCTTGCTGGCGAGGCGCAAAATTGAAAGATTGAATTTTCTCCCGAACAGCCACTTCATTAAAGTCCCCAATAAAGAAAAAGTCAATCTGATTTTCCTGAAGCATCTGCTGAAAAGCAGCAAAACTGCTTGCAGCTGTCTCTTTCTGGATTAATTCAATCGTCCCAACACGAGGCATCTGCATTTCCTCTTCTTCATAAAAGAGTTTGTCTAATTCTCGATGAGCATGATAAAAATGATTCTCAATTTCTGCTTCCAAATCATTCAAGATATTTTTCTTCTCAATTTCAAAAGCAGATTCATCAAAAGCGTCCTGACTTACCAATGGAGAAAACAAGCTGGCTTTCAAAAAATCAAGCATGGCATCTGTCAGGACATTCTTGCGACTCAAAAATTTATCCCGCACAAAAGAAAGATTGATATCTAAATAATGCACCAATCCTCTCCTTGAAAGACTCGTAGAATAATCAGCACCATACAAATTGGCCAAACGTTCTCTGAAAGCCTGCGAAGTAGGATAAACAGCATTGACAGTCTCTAGCATGCTGGCTGTTAAAACCCGACCAGCTACTGTTTCTTTGGACATAGGCGCTGAAAAACGAACCCTTAATTTTGTTTGTTTTAAATTTTTCTGATTGAATAAAATGGAGACGAACTCCTTTAGTGATTTCCATGACGCCCCTCATACTGAATAATATAGACTACTATTATATCATGAAATGCCTCTGATTTGTTTGTTCTACCAAGCTTTTTGCTGATTAAAACGTTTTCTGATAACAGGAGAAAATTTCCACTTTTATCCAAAGCACCTCAGCACTTTTTACTAACAAATATGGTATAATGACAGGGTTGAGGTGAAATATGGAATATAAATTATTTGATGACTACATCACGCTACAAGCACTTTTAAAAGAAACAGGAATTATCCAAAGCGGCGGAGCAATTAAAACATTTCTAAGTGAATATCCAGTTCTTTTTAACGGTGAGCCAGAAAACCGCCGGGGAAAAAAACTCCGTGTCAATGACAGGATTTCCCTTCCCGAGCAAGGAATTGAAATTGATTTAACAGCCCCTAGTCAAGAAGAAATTCTGCAACACCAGAAAGAAATCGCAGAAAAAAAACGAGTTGCTGAACTTGTCAAAGCCATGAATAAGGATTTAAAAAAATCTCAGACTTCTAAAAAAGAAAAGCGTAAGAATACAGGGATACCTAAAAAGCAGAAAACTACTAAAAGCCCTGTTCGCTTCCCTGGTATCTAATCATGTGGCTGCAATCATTAAAAATCAAGCATTTCCGAAATTATCAGGAAGCTGATATTGACTTCCATCCTGGCTTAAATGTCTTTCTAGGCCAGAACGCACAAGGTAAAACCAATATTTTAGAAGCTGTTTATTTCCTAGCCTTGACAAGAAGCCACCGCACACGCTCAGATAAGGATCTGATTCATTTTACAGAAAATGACCTCCTTGTCTCTGGCCTCTTAGAAAAAAAGACTGGTAAAGTTCCCCTTGACATTAACTTGACACCAAAAGGTCGCATCACAAAAGTCAATCACTTGAAACAAAGTAAATTATCAGACTATATTGGAACTATGAATGTTGTTCTTTTTGCTCCTGAGGATTTACAGCTGATTAAAGGTTCTCCCAGTCTACGCCGTAAATTTATAGACATTGAGCTTGGACAAATCAAGCCTGTCTATCTATCAGATTTATCCAATTACAACCATGTCCTCAAACAACGCAATGCCTATCTGAAAGCTAATGATAAAGTTGATGAAACCTTCTTGACTGTCCTTGATGAGCAGCTGGTTGACTATGGCTGTCGTGTCATAAGGCATCGGTTGGATTTTTTGCAAAAATTAGAAAGCTTTGCTCAAGACAAGCACTGGGACATCTCTCAAAATTTGGAAGAATTGACTGTCAAGTATCTGTCATCTATTCCTTTACACCAAATTGACAATTTAGAAGAAACTTACCGCTCTTCCTTATTAAGCAGCCGTAAACGCGACCTATTCAAAAAAAATACAGGTGTTGGTCCCCATCGTGATGATATTGCTTTTTTTATCAACCAGATGGATGCCAACTTTGGTAGTCAAGGTCAGCATCGCAGTCTTGTTTTATCACTGAAACTAGCCGAAATCAAGTTAATAGAAAGCATTACAAAGGAAACACCTATTTTGTTGCTTGACGATGTAATGAGCGAACTTGACAATAACCGTCAACTAAAATTATTAGAAACTATCTCTCAGGATATTCAAACTTTCATTACTACAACAACTTTAGAACATTTAAAAAATCTTCCACAAGATATTAAAATTTTCACCATTCAGCAAGGACAAATCATGTCTCAATCCTAGCATTACATGAGATTTACGTTTTTGTAAATTTCATTTACAAAATATTGCTTATAGTGTAAACGAATTATATCGAATTGTTGTTAGAACAGCTTTTATAGCCTTTTGAATTGTAAATATATGTCAATTTAAATCGTAAATTTAAAACGAGGTTAGGAAAAATTCCCGACCTCGTTTTATTTTTTTATTGAACTGAATAGTTAGGGGCTTCATTTGTAATTTGCACATCATGAGGGTGGCTTTCCTTTAATCCAGCGCCACTCATCTCAATAAACTGAGCATTATCGTGAAGTTCTTGCAGATTTGCAGCACCAACATAGCCCATTCCAGAGCGGATACCACCCAGCATCTGGAAGACAATATCTGCAGCAGCTCCCTTGTAAGCCACACGGCCTTCAATTCCTTCTGGAACTAACTTATTCGCTTCATTAACAGACCCTTGGAAGTAACGGTCACTAGAGCCCTTCTTCATAGCGGCGATAGATCCCATACCACGGTAAGTCTTAAATTTCCGACCTTGGAAGATTTCCGTCTCGCCTGGCGCTTCGTCTGTTCCTGCAAACATTGAACCCAGCATAACAGCATTTCCACCTGCAGCCAAGGCCTTAACAATATCTCCAGAATATTTAATCCCACCATCAGCAATGATGGTTTTTCCATATTCACGCGCCACAGCAGCTGCATCATAAATAGCAGTTACTTGAGGAACACCAACACCAGCAATGACACGGGTTGTACAGATAGAACCTGGGCCAATTCCGACCTTAACAACATCCACACCTGCTTCATAAAGAGCGCGTGCACCCTCAGCAGTTGCAATATTTCCAGCAATCAAGGTGCGATCAGGGAAATGAGCACGAATCTCAGCAATCTTGCGCAAAACTCCAGCTGAGTGGCCATGAGCAGTATCAATAACAATCGCATCTGCACCCCGCTTCAAAGAGAGCTTCCGCACGTTCGAAAGTATCTGAAGTAACACCGACAGCACCAGCGACCAAAAGACGACCAAACTCATCTTTAGCAGCATTTGGAAACTCAATAACCTTTTCAATATCTTTAATGGTAATCAAACCTGAAAGGCAGCCCTTATCATCAACCAAAGGCAACTTTTCAATCCGGTGCTCCTGTAAAATGCGCTCTGCTGTTCCTAAATCTGTACCAACAGGCGCCGTTACAAGATTCTCACTGGTCATATGACGAGAAATAGGTTGATCATAGTCAGAAATAAAACGCAAATCACGATTAGTTAGAATCCCTACTAACTTACGATTTTCAAGAGTTTCTACAACAGGAACACCACTGATACGGTAACGTCCCATCAACTCATCTGCTTCAGCAATCGTATGCTCTGGCGTTAGGAAAAAAGGATCAATAATTACGCCATTCTCAGAACGTTTAACCTTTCGAACTTCATCAGCCTGTTGCTCAATAGACATATTTTTGTGGATGACTCCAAGACCACCAGCACGGGCAATAGCGATAGCCATCTGACTCTCTGTAACAGTGTCCATGGCAGCAGTGATGATTGGGATATTTAAAGTCAGATTCTCAGCAAGCTTGGTACTCAAATCAGCATCGTTGGGCAGTACATGGCTTTCAGCTGGAATCAGCAGCACATCATCAAAGGTAAAACCTTTTTTCAAAAATTTAGTGTCCCAGTTAGACATCCACAGTTTCCTCTTTTCCTTCTTATTTGAACTAATACCCAAAGAAAATTGAAGTTCAGTTTTCTTTGAATAAGAGCTGGTTTTTTTGTTGTTAATATCATACCATTCTATAGGAAATTGTCAATCATTATTATACAAAAAATAAAAACCATCATTTTTAAAACTAAAAACGATAGTTTTTGTGATTTATAATCAATAATGTTCGTTATTTAAAATAATTAATCCCCATCGCAGACTTCACTTCTGAAAGAGTCTGAGCGGCAGTTTGACGAGCCTTATCACATCCTTCTTGCAGCATCTGATAGACCTGTCCCATGTCTTTAGCAAACTCCACACGACGCTCACGAATCGGACCTAACTCTCGCTCTAAAATTTCTAACAGATAGCGTTTGGTTTTGACATCTCCCAGACCACCTCTTTGATAATGCTCTTTCATTGCAGCAATATCAGCAGCATCTTCTGGGCGACCAAAAACATCCAGATAGTGAAAGACCATATTTCCCTCAACTTTCCCAGGATCTTCCACTCTGATATGATTAGGATCTGTATACATGCTCATAACTTTCTTTTGCAGAATATCCATATCATCTGCCAGATAAATACCGTTATTGAGAGACTTAGACATCTTAGCATTGCCATCCAAACCAGGCAAACGTCCAGCTGCTTCATTTTCAGGATAAATCCCTTCCGGTTCTACCAAAACATCTGTCTGATAAGCATGGTTAAAGGAACGGACAATCTCCCTAGTCTGTTCAATCATAGGCTTTTGATCATGGCCTACTGGTACAAAATTAGCTTTAAAAGCAGTAATATCTGCTGCCTGAGAAATAGGATAAACTAAAAACCCAGTCGGCAAACTTTCCCCAAACCCTTTTTGCGCAATCTCAGTCTTGACAGTAGGATTACGCTCAAGACGAGCCAATGACACCAAATTCATGTAATACATTGACAACTCTGCCAACTCAGGAATCTGACTTTGAATAAAAATAGTCACCTTTTCAGGATCCAATCCAGCCGCTAGATAATCTAAAGCTACATTACCAATAGACTCAACAATTGTCTGAGGGTCCTTTGCATGATCTGTCAAAGCTTGCTGATCAGCCAAAAATACGAACATCTCATACTTACCTTGATCCTGCAAAAGCACGCGATTCCGTAAACTTCCTACATAATGACCAATATGCAATTTTCCTGTCGGACGATCTCCTGTTAAAATAATTGGTTTAGTCATTTATTACTCCTCAATTTATAATGAGTTCATTATATCATTTTCAATGAAAATGAGAAAGAAGTTTCTAGAAAAAAGCGAAAAATCCAGTTTTTACAACTTTATTGACATCCCTTTACAACATTTGTAAACTTAATTGACAAACTATTCTGGCTGTAAAACCTAAAAATCTTAGTTCATTCTATTCTCTTTTTTTCTTTTTGCTCAGGTTTTTAGTTTTTATCTCAGAATTATTTGAAAAAAGTTCTGTTTTCTAGTAAAATGAAGAAGATTATATATATAGGAGAAAGACATTGCTTACAGTATCAGACGTATCACTGCGTTTCAGTGACCGAAAATTGTTTGATGAAGTCAACATCAAATTTACAGAAGGAAATACTTATGGATTGATTGGAGCTAACGGCGCTGGAAAATCAACCTTTTTAAAAATTTTAGCTGGTGATATCGAGCCAACAACAGGCCACATTTCTCTAGGACCAAATGAACGTCTTTCAGTCCTTCGCCAGAACCACTTTGACTATGAAGAAGAACGGGCTATTGATGTTGTAATCATGGGAAATGAGCATCTCTACAACATCATGAAAGAAAGATGCTATTTATATGAAGCCTGATTTTTCTGATGAAGATGGTGTACGTGCAGCCGAGCTTGAGGGAGAGTTTGCTGAACTAGGTGGCTGGGAAGCTGAAAGTGAAGCCTCTCAATTATTGCAAAACCTCAATATTCCAGAAGATCTTCACTACCAAAATATGAGCGAGCTCTCTAACGGAGACAAGGTTAAAGTCCTCTTAGCCAAAGCCCTTTTTGGTAAACCTGATGTCTTACTTCTGGACGAGCCAACTAACGGTTTGGATATCCAGTCTATTACTTGGTTGGAAGACTTTCTTATCGATTTTGACAATACAGTTATTGTTGTATCTCACGACCGTCACTTTTTGAATAAAGTCTGTACTCATATGGCCGACCTTGACTTTGGAAAAATCAAGCTCTATGTCGGAAACTATGATTTCTGGAAAGAATCAAGTGAACTAGCGGCTAAGCTTCTAGCTGACCGAAATGCCAAAGCAGAAGAAAAAATCAAGCAACTTCAAGAGTTTGTTGCTCGTTTTTCTGCCAATGCTTCAAAATCAAAACAAGCAACTTCTCGTAAAAAGATGCTTGACAAGATTGAGTTAGAAGAAATTGTTCCATCTAGCCGCAAATACCCGTTTATCAGCTTTAAAGCAGATCGTGAAATTGGTAATGATCTCTTGACAGTGGAAAACCTTTCTGTCAAGATAGACGGAGAAACTATTCTTGATAATATTAACTTCATTTTACGTCCTGGCGATAAAACAGCTTTGATTGGCCAAAACGATATCCAAACAACAGCTTTGATTCGTGCTTTGATGGGTGATATTGAGTATGAAGGAACTGTCAAGTGGGGTGTCACAACCAGTCAATCTTACCTACCAAAAGATAATTCTCGTGACTTCGCTAGTGGTGAATCAATCCTTGACTGGCTGCGTCAATTTGCTAGCAAAGAAGAGGATGACAACACCTTCCTCCGAGGTTTCCTTGGACGCATGCTTTTTTCTGGAGATGAGGTTAACAAGTCTGTCAATGTCTTGTCAGGAGGAGAAAAAGTTCGGGTTATGCTATCTAAGTTGATGTTGCTTAAATCCAACGTTTTAGTCTTGGACGATCCAACCAATCACTTAGATTTGGAATCAATCTCCAGCTTAAATGATGGATTGAAAAACTTCAAAGGATCCATTATTTTTGCTAGCCATGACCATGAATTTATTCAAACCTTGGCCAACCATATCATTGTTCTGTCTAAAAACGGTGTGATTGACCGCATTGACGAAACCTATGATGAATTCTTGGAAAATCAAGAAGTTCAGGCAAAAGTCAAAGAACTTTGGAAAGATTAATTCCTTGTCAATTTACGTTTACAAAGCTTTACAGAGGCATGAAACAACGTTTCTGCCTCTTTCTATATAAGAAATATGAATCACATTAAAGAATATTTTAAAAAAAATTGGCCTTATTTTTGTGCCTTCTTTCTTCCATTTTTCATCATGTTCTTTGTCTACTTGATGTATGGAATTTACTGGAATAGCGAAACGTCTCCCTTGCTTGGTGACGGCTTTCATCAATATGTCATTTTTGATACCAACCTAAGAAATATCCTTCATGGCACAGATAGTATTTTCTATACTTTCTCCAGTGGACTTGGGACAGAATTTCTATGCTTTATCCAGTTATTATTTAGGTAGCTTCTTATCTCCCTTTGGTTTATTTCTTTGATTTGAAATCAATGCCAGATGCCGTCTATCTATTTACCTTAATCAAGTTTGGATTAATTGGACTCTCTGCCTTTATCAGCATCAAAGGAATATTCAAAAAGATTCCAGCTTTACTCATCATCACTCTTTCAACTTCATTTTCTTTAATGAGTTTTTCAGTCAGTCAATTGGAAATTAAAACCTGGTTGGATGTGTTTATCCTTGCACCTTTAATTGTTCTAGGTTTACATAGGTTGATAACTGGAAAAGGAAGAGTACTATACTTTACAACACTGTCAATTCTCTTCATCCAAAATTATTATTTTGGATATATGATGGCAATCTTTTTGGTCTTTTGGTACCTTCTTCAATTATCTTGGGATTTCAAAAATAGAATTAAAAGTTTACTTGACTTTACAGTCGTATCTGCTTTAGCAGGTCTGACTAGCCTAATCATGATTCTGCCAACTTACCTGGACATAAGTACTCATGGTGAAACCTTAACAAAAGTTTCTTCTTTGCTGACAGAAAAAAGTTGGTTCTTAGATGTGTTTGCTAAAAATTTTATTGGCAGTTTTGATACAACCAAGTATGGTTCTATCCCTATGATTTATGTCGGCACCTTCCCATTGATTCTGGCTATCTTATTTTTCACCTTAAAATCTGTTAAGTTTCACGTGAAACTTTGCTACTTTTTACTCATTGCAGTTTTCATAGCTAGTTTTTATCTTCAATATTTAGACTTACTTTGGCAGGGAATGCATGCTCCGAACATGTTTCTTCATCGTTATTCTTGGCTATTTTCTCTGATAGTTATCTATATGGCTGCTGAGACTTTAAATCGTTGGAAAGATGTGAAAGTAATGAATGTTGCCATTAGTTTCACTTTGCTCAGCCTCGGATTCATTCTTACTTTTATTCAGAGAAAACATTATGACTTTTTGGCTCCTGAGAATTATATTCTAACATTAGAATTTCTGCTGGCTTATCTCTTGATTAGCTTTGTCTTAGCAAAATCTTCGATTCAACCAAAAATCATTCTCCCTGTCTTGCTTTTCTTTGTTACTTTTGAATTGTCGCTTAATTCCTATTATCAAGTTGGAGGAATTGCTAAAGAATGGGTATTTGCCACTCGTTCTTCATATTCCAGTCACCTTGACGAGATTGACAAGCTTGTCAACTATTCCAAAAAGGAAAATATTGACTTTTTTAGAACTGAAAGATTGAATCCACAAACGGGAAATGACAGTATGAAATTCAACTACAATGGAATTTCCCAGTTCTCATCTGTCAGAAATACTCAAGCAAGTTCTACTTTAGATAAACTTGGTTTTAAATCAGCAGGAACAAATCTGAATCTACGTTATCAAAACAACAGTATTTTAATGGACAGTATTTTTGGTGTTCGCTACAATCTATCTGAAACAGATCCTCAAAAATTTGGTTTTCTTCCTGAGAAAACTGAAAAAGAAATGTCTCTCTACCAAAATGATGCTGCTCTTGGTTTAGCTTTTCTGACCAATGATGTTTACCATGATGTCAAGTTTACAAATTTGACTTTAGATAATCAGACAGAATTTTTGAATCAATTAACTGGCTTTGATTTTAAATATTATGATAAAGTAGATGCTATAACTACTAATGAAAATGTCAAGCAAATTGGTAACAGAGTTACTGTGGATGTTGACAGAGAGCATAATACAAGCTTTGCTAGTGTAGTCTATACTGTCAATGTACCTGCTAACAGTCAACTATATGTTAATGTTGCTGGGATTGATTTTAGTAATGATGATCAGACAGATGTTGACATTACTGTCAATAACTTTACAGAACGTTATACAACTAATAATGTATTTCCTTTCTTTAATGCTGGCTATTTCAGTCAAAGTCAAACAGTATCTATTCGCTTTACATTCCCAAACAATTCGACGGTTTCTTTTGATACGCCAGAATTTTTTGCCGTTAATACTGAGCAATATCAAAATGTCATTCAAAAATTAAAAGAGCAGCCCGTTTCCACAACTACTGATTTAAACACAGTAAAAACAAACTATAGAGCGGAAAAGGATACTTCATTATTCTTTACCATTCCTTATGATAAGGGATGGTCAGCCACTCTTAACGGGAAGCCTGTCACACTAAAACGAGCTCAAAATGGCTTTATGAAATTAGATGTGAAAAAAGGAGAAGGAAATGTTGTCCTCACTTTTCATTCCTAATGGACTGAAAGAAGGTGGCATTGCCTTCATATCTGGCATAATCTTATTTGTTTGCTATAATTTTCTACGTAGGAAACGACAGAGAATGTAAATATATCAAAAAAAACAGCTACTTACCAATATAAAAAATAAGGCTCTTCATTAAAATGCTAGTGAAGGCCTTTTTTTGAACAATAAAAAAACACCCACTAGGAGTGTCTCTAGCTCCGGCAGTAGGACTCGAACCTACGACATCATGATTAACAGTCATGCGCTACTACCAACTGAGCTATGCCGGATAATATAGTCCGTACGGGATTCGAACCCGTGTTACCGCCGTGAAAAGGCGGTGTCTTAACCCCTTGACCAACGGACCATATGGTATGCTCTCTTTCAGAACATATTCCATTATATCAGGTTTTTAAGCTTTGTCAACTCTTTTCCCTTTATTTTCGAAAATATCTTTCAGATATTTTCACTCTTAAACGAGTGACCGGACAGCGATGATTTTCGTAAAAAATAATTTCTCGATTTTTCTTGTCATAATCAACAATGTTGCCAATATTAACCAGATAAGATTTATGTGGTGAAAAAAATCGTTTAGATTGCTGATCTTTTTCTTGAATATCTGTTATCGTTCCATAAAACTCCTTGAGAAAATTTTTACCGACAATCCGAAGTTTATGAGAGCTCCCTGTCGTTTCGATATACAAAATATCGTTATAAGGCATTCGAACATCATTGCCACGATAACTATATTCAAAATAATCTACCATATTGGTATTTTCAATTAGTGTACTCTTAGTGTAAAGAATACTGTCTTTGATTCTATTTTTAAAAGCATCATTGTTGATATCTTTATCGATAAAATCAAGTGCTGATACTTTATATTTAAAAGTCATAGTAGCAAATTCAGATTTTGAGGTTACAAAAACTATAATGGCATAAGGATTATGATGACGGATAAATTGAGCTACTTCCAGCCCTTTTGTTTCCTCTCCTTTAATGTCAATATCCAAAAAATAAAGCTGGTTAACGTCTCCATTTTCAATATATTTTTTGAATTCTTTGATTTTTCCTGTAACCTGAACCTGGATGTCAATTCCAAGTTCCTCAGCAATTTCTGCTAATGTCGTTTCCATCCTGACTTGATGAGATACGGTATCCTCTAAAACTAACACTTTCATAAATTCTATCTCCTAATTGTTAAAATCTGTGTAAAATTGTTTGGCTCAATTTGTGTATCAAGAGTGATAAATTCATACCTATCTAAAATTTCCTTGATGTTATTCAATCCATAGCCTCTATTTTCTCCTTTAGTTGAAAATTCGGGCTGATAGAGTTCTTCCAAATCCAATTTTCCTTCTTTACGAGAATTTTGAACAACAAAATATGGTTTCTATCATCCAGCTGAACCAGAGAAACATGGACAATTTTTTCTAGACTGTCAATGGCACTCTCAATAGCATTATTTAATAAAATACTAGCAATTCTCACCAGATCTAACAACTTGATTGGAAGGCGTTCCACTTTATCCTTAACTTCAAAGTCAGCTGAATCTGATGTTCACGCGCTTGAAAGATTGTCTCGGTCATGACACTTCTTAAAGCTGAATCTCCTACATTATTCAAATCAAAAACTGTATATTTATCTGAACGCAGGTTCAAATTTGCATCAGCCAAGACCTCTTGATAAATGTGCTCAATTTCCTTGATATCTCCAGTTTGAATAGCCACTTGCATACTCGTCAACATGCTAGCATAATCATGACGAAATCCTTTGATTTCATAGTACAATCTCACAATTTCATCAGTATATTCCTGAAGTCGAAGCTGTTCAGATTCTTTTTGACGCAAATGCTCTTCTTTTTCGTATTTCTCACGGCTGTCCTTGAACGTCACCAAGGTAGAAAGAAAGGCCAAGAAACAAATAGTAGCAATCATACTGCTAAAACTGTTGAAATGCCTTATATTACTAATCCAATGAGAGAGATTTAAAATCAGCCAATTCATTGCATATAAACTACTAATCATCAGGATCTGAGATTTAAAGAAACTTCTTTTAAGATAATCTATTCTGAAATCAAAAATATCAATAACCTTTACCATAAAGAACAAGGATATTAAGTTGATACATGTCAGAAACAAGCCCATGTACTGAGCTACAAAATCATCTCCTAAAACAGATGAAATAATAACTGAAAAGAAAGTAGTAGAACTATCAATTGACAGACATAAAAAGAAGGAAAGTAAGAAAGATTGATATTTTTTTAATCTTTTTTTCAACTCTACAAAAATACCAAACTATAAATAGAGGGAGAAAAAATGACAGCGCATATGATGGAAATGAGATTTCAAATGAAAACACATGCCCTAAAAAAGCAATTATAAACGGAATTATAATCTCAAGACCAAAGCAAACAGCTACAAAAAAGCGAGTATGCTTAATTTTAGTGATTTTTGATAAAATCACTAAAAATGCAGCTACATTAATAAAAGGATGAACAATTAATCCTATTATTTCAAGTGACATAAATTTCTCCCCTAAACTTTAAAATTCTTATCTTCCAAAAATCCAATCCCATGGATTTGGAATACCTCTTATATCCCAAAAGGTTTGAACAAGTGAATTGCTATTTGCAGCAATTTGAAAAGAATAGATTTCATAACTATCTCCTATCTTTTTATCTTGTAAGTCACCTTACATTTATCATTATAGAAAAATAGAAAGAGTTAGTGACAATTTTCCCTGAAATGTCATTTTTTATCCCCAAAATGACATTATACCAAAAAAATAGAAGAAAAAAACACGAAATATTGTAAAATACTTCGCATTTTTTTACCTTTCTGATCTCAGCAGGATTCGAACCTGCGACCGTTCGCTTAGAAGGCGAATGCTCTATCCAGCTGAGCTATGAGACCAATACCATCTCATTCTATCAGAAAATAGGGTTGCCGTCAAGATTACTTATGATAAGGACTCCCCTGCTGAATCATAAAAGCTCGATAGATTTGCTCTATTAAAACAAGGCGCATCAGTTGATGAGGTAAGGTTAATTTGCCAAAACTCATCAGAAGATTTGCCCGTTTTTTTACTGCAGGAGATAAACCTAAACTTCCCCCAATAACAAAAGTGATATCAGAAAAGCCATGCACTGTAGTATCCATCATGAGCTGACTAAACTTTTCTGACGGAAATTGGTTTCCTTCAATTGCCAAAGCAATAACAAATTCACGCTCATTGATTTTAGCCAGAATTTTATTTCCTTCTTTTTCAAGAATCTGCTGATTTTCTAAATCACTAGCTTTATCAGGTGTTTTTTCATCCGCTAGCTCAATCATTTCCACCTTGCAGAATCGATTGAGACGCTTCATGTATTCAGCAATTCCATCCTTTAAATATTTTTCTTTCAGTTTTCCAACTGTTACAAGTTTTATTTTCATAAGTTTATTCTATCATATTCATCTATACTTCACACTTTATTAACAAGTAAAATTTATCTGGGAATCGGCTAATCTGTGTATTTTCTAATGCCTATCAACAGTTTTTCTAAGTTTTCCACAAGGTGTGGAAAACTTAGAGGATTTAAGTTATAATTAAGTTTAGCTAACTATAATTTCATCAATTGTAATTCAAGGAGGAAAACATGAAAAACTCTTCAAATGCCATCAAAAAGGCTTTATTGCTTTTTGCAGTGTTAATTGTAGGTTTTATCGGCGGAAGTTTAGGGAATTATGTTACTACATTAGTAACTTCACGTGTAAAAATGAATGGAAATTCAACAACCAGTGTAACTACTTCATATAAAAACTCTACTGACATTTCAGAAGCTGTGAAAAAGGTTCAAAATGCCGTTGTTTCAGTAATTACTTATGCTGAATCTTCCAGCAGCGTTATCAATGATGAATCTTCCAACGATGAATCACAAATCTCCAGTGAAGGTTCTGGCGTAATTTATAAAAAAGATGGAAAATCAGCCTATCTGGTAACCAACACCCACGTTCTTAATGGATCAACCAATGTAGATATCTTACTAGCTGATGGAAACAAGGTTCCAGGTGAAGTAGTTGGATCAGATGTTTATTCAGATATCTCTGTCGTTAAAATTAGCTCTGAAAAAGTAACTGATGTCGCTGAATTTGGAGATTCTGGTTCTCTGACAGTTGGTGAAACAGCAATCGCTATCGGAAGCCCTCTTGGAACAGAATACGCTAACTCTGTAACACAAGGAATTATTTCTAGTTTAGGCAGAAACGTTACGTTACAATCTGAAAATGGTGAAATATTTCAACAACTGCATTGCAAACAGATGCTGCAATTAATCCTGGTAACTCTGGCGGCCCGTTGATTAACATCCAAGGACAAGTTATTGGGATTACTTCAAGTAAGATTTCAACAAATGGGCAAACCTCTGTTGAAGGGATGGGATTTGCGATTCCGTCTAATGATGTCGTAAATATTATCAATCAACTTGAAAAAAATGGAACAGTCACACGTCCTGCTTTAGGAATTCAAATGATGGATTTATCTAATCTGACAACTTCTGATTTTTCTAAATTAAATCTTCCTTCTTCAGTGAAATCAGGTATTCTTGTTCGCTCTGTTCAGCAAGGAATGCCTGCTGATGGCAAGCTTCAAAAAAATGATGTCATTACAAAAGTAGATAACACAGATGTGGAATCCACTAGTGACCTTCAGTCTGCTCTCTACAAGCATAGCATTGGAGATGAGGTAGAGATTACTTATTATCGAGATGGTAAATCTCAAACAGTCAAAATCAAACTCACTAAATCAACAAAAGAGTTAAGCTCAAATTAACCTATTTACAAGATTGTCAACACACCTTTACACAATCGTAAAGGTGTGTTATTCTATATACAAATGGAAAACTTTCAATATATTGCACTTAAAGATATTCGAACCAATCCTTATCAGCCTCGTAAAGAGTTCTCACAAAAAAAGATTGAAGAATTAGCGGCATCAATCAAAGAAAATGGTCTCATTCAGCCAATCATTCTTCGGAAATCTTCACTTTTTGGTTATGAAATTTTAGCAGGAGAACGGAGATTTAGAGCTGCCTCTTTTCTTGGCCTAGAAACGATCCCAGCTGTCGTCAAAGAATTATCTGATGATGAAATGCTGAAAGCAGGCCATTATCGAAAATCTTCAAAGAGAAGACTTGAATCCTATAGAAGAAGCTGAGTCTTATCAAAATTTGGTTGACAAAGGCTTGACACATGATGAAATTGCTAAAATCATGGGAAAATCTAGACCCTATATCAGCAATATTGTCAGACTTTTACAGCTGTCTAAAGAAGTTCGCCAAGCTATCAAAGGAAGAAGAGATTTCTCAAGGACATGCTCGCCTGCTGGTCCCCTTAAAAGAAGAAGAACAGTTACTATGGCTGGAAAAAGTCTGTCGAGAAGATTTATCGGTTCGAGCAGTTGAAAAGCTTCTCCAGCAAAAAAAGAGTCTCAAAAAGAAACCTAATAAAGAACTATTTGCTAAATCTGAAGAGGAAAAAATTAAAAAAATTCTCGGTCTGGAAGTTTCTATTCAGTTAAAAAGCCAGAGTAAAGGAAAGCTGATTATTCCTTTTGAAAGCGAAGAAGAATATCAAAGAATTATAAACAGTTTTAAATAAAACTGTTATTTTTCTTTTTAAAAATAACAAAAATTATCCACTGTTAAATCAATTAGGAAGCCTATTAGAATAAGAAAGTTTAGCTTTATTCACATTCTGTGGATAACTTTAGCTAACAATGTGAATTCTTTTCCAGTTCTTGTGGAAAACTTTGAACCTTTATGATAAAATAAGATGCGTATGAATCAGAAAATTATAGAAAAGGAGGGAAGTTATGACCAAAGAACAGGACTTTTGGAATCGTATTTTAGAATTGGCTCATGCTCAGCTAAAACAGACAACTTATGATTTCTTTGTTGCTGAAGCTAAGCTTGTCAAAGTTGAAGAAAAGCAAGCTGTTATTTTCCTAGATAGTCCAGTAAAACAACTATTTTGGGAGCAAAACTTAGTAGGAGTTATTCTTACTGCAGGATTTGAAATTTTTAATGATCAGATTGCTGGAAAATATATTTTTGAAGAAGAAACTAACACTGAAACTCCGAAATCTGCAGTAACCAGTCCTCAAATCAGCACTGTTCAGCCAAACTTGCCACCTATTGATACTGGCTTAAAGTCAAAATATACCTTTGATAATTTTGTTCAGGGAGACGGAAATATCTGGGCTAAAGCTGCTGCCTTAGCGGTATCTGAGAATCTAGCCACAACCTATAATCCTCTTTATCTATGGAGGACCTGGCCTGGGTAAAACTCATTTATTAAATGCTATTGGCAATCAAATTTTAGAAAATATTCCAGATGCGCGTGTCAAGTATATACCGGCTGAAACCTTTATTAACGACTTCCTTGAACATTTAAGATTGGGAGAGATGGATAGCTTTAAAAAAATCTATCGTAGTCTGGATCTTCTGCTGATTGATGACATTCAATCTTTAGGAGGAAAAAAGGTTTCAACTCAGGAAGAATTTTTCAACACTTTCAATGCTCTTCATGGTGAAAATAAACAGATTGTTTTAACCAGCGACCGGAGTCCTGATCATCTGGACAATTTGGAAGAACGCTTAGTGACACGTTTTAAATGGGGCTTAACTCAGAATATTACACCGCCAGATTTTGAAACACGAATTGCAATTCTGCGAAACAAAATAGAAGATTTGGATTATATTTTCCCGAATGATACCTTGGAATATCTTGCAGGACAATTCGACTCCAATGTCCGCGACTTAGAAGGTGCTTTGAATGACATCAGTCTCATCGCTAGAGTTCGTCATCTGAAGGAAATTACTATTGATATCGCTGCAGAGGCTATTCGAGCACGCAAGCAGGATTCAAACCAGGTAACAGTTATCCCGATTGATAAGATTCAGTCTGAAGTTGGGAAATTCTATGGTGTTAGTGTCAAAGAGATGAAAGGCAGCCGTCGAGTGCAAAATATCGTTTTAGCTAGACAGGTAGCTATGTATCTGACTCGTGAACTGACTGACAACAGTCTGCCTAAAATTGGTCGTGAATTTGGCGGGAAAAGATCATACGACTGTTATCCATGCACATGGAAAAATCAAAACTATGATTGAATCAGACGACAATTTGCGTTTAGAAATTGAAAAGCATCAAGAATAAAATTAAATAGCGTGTGGAAAACTACAGATTTTTTTCAAAACTTATCCACACTTTGTGAACAAGTCTCAAAACTTGTTAGAATAAGAACGAAGCTATTTTTCCACATAATTCACACAAACTACTATTACTATTAATCTTATAATCATAAATAAATAAAAAAAGGAGATCCCATGATTCATTTTTCTATTAATAAAAATCTCTTCTTACAAGCGTTAAATACTACTAAAAGGGCTATCAGCCATAAAAATGCAATTCCTATTCTTTCTACTGTAAAAATCGATGTTACCAAAGAAGGAATCACCTTAATCGGCTCGAATGGTCAAGTGTCGATTGAAAACTTTATTTCTACTCAAAATGAAAATGCAGGCTTGCTTGTCAACTCAACAGGTTCAATTTTATTAGAAGCGACTTTCTTTATTAATGTTGTTTCCAGCTTGCCAGATATTATTTTGGATTTTAAAGAAATTGAACAAAAACAAATCGTCTTGACTAGCGGCAAATCAGAGATTACCCTGAAAGGAAAAGACGCTGACCAGTATCCACGAATCCAGGAAATTTCTGCCAGCAATCCCTTGGTTCTTGAAACAAAAATTCTCAAAGATGTCATTAACGAAACAGCCTTTGCAGCCAGTGTTCAGGAAAGCCGTCCAATTTTGACTGGTGTTCACTTTGTTTTGACAGATAACCGTTCTTTGAAAACAGTTGCGACAGACTCCCACAGAATGAGTCAAAAGAAAATTACTCTGGAGAAAAACGGAGATAATTTTGACGTAGTCATTCCAAGTCGCTCTTTACGTGAATTTACGGCTGTTTTTACCGATGAAATTGAAACGGTAGAGGTTTTCTTTGCTAACAATCAAATTCTTTTCAGAAGCGAAAATATCAGCTTCTACACCCGCCTCTTGGAAGGAAATTATCCAGATACAGATCGTTTGATTCCAACTGAATTTACTAGTATCCTTACTTTTAATACTTCTGATTTGCGCGCAGCTATGGAACGCGCTCGTCTCTTGTCTAATGCCACACAGAATGGAACAGTTAAACTGGAGATTGCAGGCGGTATTGTTAGTGCCCATGTAAATTCACCAGAGGTAGGCCGTGTTAACGAAGAAATTGATACAGAAAGTGTAACTGGCGAAGATTTGACCATCAGCTTTAATCCAACTTATTTGATTGATGCTTTGAAAGGCCATTGACAGTGAAAAAGTAACGATTAGTTTTATCTCATCCGTTCGTCCTTTCACCTTGGTACCGAGTGAAGACACAGAAAACTTTATTCAGCTGATTACACCTGTCAGAACTAATTAAAGATGAAAAGCAGTGGGACAAGTTAAAGATTTTTAATTCTTGGTCCTAAGCTCTTTTCATTTACAAAGTATGATAGATGCTTAATATTTCTTCCTGGACTATGATAGTTCCTTGAAAGGAGAAAGAAAATGTATGAAATTGGTCATTTTGTAGAAATGAAAAAGCCGCATGCCTGCACCATTAAAGCGACTGGAAAAAAGGCGAATCGCTGGGAAATCACAAGGGTTGGTGCAGATATCAAAATCCGTTGCACCAATTGTGAACATCTTGTGATGATGAGTCGTCACGATTTTGAAAGAAAAATGAAGAAAATAATTGATTAGACGAAAACTCATCGTAAATACAATTGTGGAAAACTAATTTGCATTGCTGAAGGGCAGATTTAGATTTTTTTCTGATTTTTCAATCAAAAATGGATAGGACTTAAAAAGTCCTATCCATTTTTGCTTTTATTTAAGATCTTCAAATTTACCGTCTTTAACTTCTTTATAACCTGCTTTTTCAAGTAATTTAGCAGTTTCTTTATAGCTGATATAATCCGCTTTTTGATTACCAGATGTTTGAAGAAGCTGTTTACTTTGTAGTTCTTCAATATCAGCTTTGCTAAAATCGATTGTCAGTTTTTCAGTTAAATAATCATCTTTGTACTCGATTTTATGAGTTAATCCTTTGATACCCTCAATAGATTTAGCATAGGCTTCTGTCTGCTCTTTAGCAGTGTCTTTTGTCAAACCAACTGGTTTATAGTAGAAGGTGTTGTTTGTTTCGTTTATAAGAAGCTCATCACCTTTATATTCAACAGTGATGCGGCTATCTTGTTTAGTATTTTGGTCAATCAGCTGGAAATAAGCTTTTTTAGGACTGCTGCAGGCAGCTAAAACAAACAAAGCGGAAACCGCAAGGAAGGAAAGAAAAAGTGTTTTGAAAGTATTCTTTTTCATTAGGGACTCCTTTAATAAGAATATTAGCTATATTATACCATTTTTTTCTTCAATTTATTTTACATTTTTGTAAAGAAAGCTAGAAAAAATAACTTAAATCCGCTGTTTAGGATAAGGATTTATGGTATAATGGTTTGGATTGAAAAGATGAATGGAGAAGATAAGAATGGCTTTGACAGCAGGAATCGTTGGTTTACCCAATGTTGGTAAGTCAACTTTATTTAATGCAATTACAAAAGCAGGTGCAGAAGCAGCTAATTACCCTTTTGCGACAATTGATCCAAATGTCGGGCGGGTAGAAGTTCCGGATGCTCGTTTGGATAAATTAACAGAACTCATCAAACCACAGAAGAAAGTCCCAACAACCTTTCGAATTTACTGACATTGCTGGAATTGTGAAAGGTGCTTCAAAAGGAGAAGGACTAGGGAATAAATTCTTGGCCAATATCCGTGAAGTAGATGCTATCGTCCACGTAGTACGTGCTTTTGATGATGAAAATGTCATGCGAGAACAGGGCCGTGAGTCTGAATTTGTAGATCCAATGGCTGATATTGAGACCATTAATCTAGAATTGATTTTAGCAGACCTAGAAAGTATTAACAAACGTTATGCGCGTGTAGAGAAGATGGCTCGTACCCAAAAAGATAAGGATTCAGTGGCAGAATTTAATGTTTTACAGAAAATTAAGCCTGTCCTAGAAGATGGTCTGTCAGCTCGCACAATTGAATTCACAGAAGAAGAACAAAAAATCGTCAAAGGACTCTTTCTTTTAACGACTAAGCCAGTTCTCTATGTGGCCAATGTCAGTGAAGATGAGGTAGCTGATCCAGATAATATTGACTATGTGAAGCAGATTCGTGAATTTGCAGCTACAGAAAATGCTGAAGTTGTTGTCATTTCAGCGCGTGCAGAGGAAGAAATTTCTGAATTGGACGATGAAGATAAGTCAGAATTTCTGGAAGCTATCGGCTTGACAGAATCAGGTGTGGATAAACTGACCAGAGCAGCTTATCATCTGTTGGGACTTGGAACCTACTTTACAGCTGGTGAAAAAGAAGTGCGTGCCTGGACCTTTAAGCGTGGAATGAAAGCTCCTCAAGCGGCTGGTATTATTCACTCAGACTTTGAAAAAGGCTTTATTCGAGCAGTCACTATGTCTTATGATGACCTAGTGCACTATGGCAGCGAAAAAGCAGTTAAAGAGGCTGGACGTTTGCGCGAAGAAGGAAAAGAATATATCGTTCAGGATGGCGATATTATGGAATTTAGATTTAATGTGTAAAGTATTTGTAAAGTCTAAAAATTCTAGGTTGGAAATTTTTTTCCAGCCCTTTTGGCTTTTATAAAGGAGAAAAATGGTAAAGTTAATAGTCGGTCTGGGAAATCCAGGAGAAAAATATATTGAAACCAAACATAATGTTGGTTTTATGCTAATTGACAAGATTTGTAAAGATCTTGATTTAAAGTTTACAGCTGATAAAATCTTTCAAGCAGATATTGCCTCTACTTTTCTGAATGGTGAAAAAGTTTATTTTGTCAAACCAACTACATTTATGAATGAGAGCGGAAAGGCTGTTCAAGCTTTACTGGCATATTATGGTTTAGATATAGAGGATTTATTGGTCATCTATGATGATTTGGATATGGAAGTTGGTAAGATTCGTTTGCGCAGCAAGGGTTCAGCTGGTGGCCATAACGGTATTAAATCTATTATCAAACACATTGGAAGTCAAGAGTTTAAACGGATAAAGATAGGTATTGGCCGTCCAAAAGAAGGCATGACAGTTGTTCGCCATGTTTTAGGAAAATTCGATAAAGATGATTATATAACGATTCTGAATACTCTTGATAAGGTTGACAATGCTGTAAATTATTATTTACAGTCAGGCAATTTTGAACAAACTATGCAGAAATACAATGGATAATAAAATGAACCTGATTGACTTATTTTGTCAAAACCAGCAAATTTCAGATTGGAAGAAAAATCTCCATAAAAACAGCAGACAGTTGATAATGGGATTGTCTGCATCAACAAAAGCAATTACTATAGCGGCTGGATTAGAAGAAGCAGAGAAAATCCTTGTGCTGACTTCTAGTCAAAATGAAGCAGATCGTTTGGCTAGTGATTTGATTTCTTTGTTGGGAGAAGACAAGGTCTATACTTTCTTAGCAGATGATACTCCTATAGCAGAATTTGTTTTTGCTTCACAGGAAAAAATATTTTCTAGATTAGATGCTCTAAACTTTTTAATAGACCATCAAAAGTCTGGAATTCTAGTTACTAATGTTGCGGCTAGTAAATTACTCTTGCCTGATCCCATTGATTTTAAAACAACCAACATAAATTTGACAGTTGGACAAGAATATGACCTAAATAATCTTGTAAAGATGTTGTCAAGATCAGGATACAAGAAGGTGTCTCAAGTTTTAAGTCAGGGAGAATATAGTCTAAGAGGAGATATCTTAGACATTTTTGAGCGCTCAGCAGAGTCTCCCTATCGACTGGAGTTTTTTGGCGATGAAATTGATGGTATTCGGATTTTCAATCCAGAAAATCAAACTTCAATTGAGAATATAGAAAGTATTTTGATTAAACCTGCTTCTGATATCCTGCTTTCTGAGAAAGATTATGCTCGAGGACGAGAAAATCTGGAAGCAATTTTAGAAAAAGCTGTTGATCCTGCTTTGAAATCTTACTTAGAAGAGTTACTAATCAGTGCCAAAGAGGAGTTTCATCATGCAGATATTCGTAAATTCCTTTCTTATTTTTATCAGAAAGAATGGACTATTTTAGACTATTTGCCTGTTCATAGTCCTGTGTTTTTTGATGATTTTCAAAAAATTGTGGATCGGCATGCTCAATTTGAACTGGAAACAGCTGGCTTATTGACAGATGATTTACAAAATTGTAAAGCTTTATCAAGTCAGAAATATTTTGCAGATAAGTACCAAGATTATCGTCAATATAAACCAGCAACCTTCTTTTCAAGCTTTCAAAAAGGTTTGGGAAATTTGAAATTTGATGCTTTGTATCAATTCAATCAGTACCCAATGCAAGAATTTTTCAGTCAGTTTCCCTTGCTCAAGGAAGAAATTAATCGCTATAAAAAATCTGGCTATACAATAATCTTACAAGCAAATTCTTCGGCAGGTTTACAAAGTTTACATAAAAATTTACAGGAATATGATATTCATTTAGACTATATAAAAGAGGCTGAGATTCACAAAAATGCAGTTCAGCTTATTGAAGGAAATCTTGTTCAGGGTTTTAATTTCGTAGATGAGAAAATTGTTCTTATTACAGAGTACGAAATTATTCACAAGAAAATAAAACGAAAAATCCGGCGACAGAATATCTCAAATGCCGAACGACTGAAAGATTATAATGAGCTAGAAAAAGGGGATTATGTTGTCCATAATATTCATGGGATAGGACGTTATCTGGGAATAGAAACGATTGAAATCTCTGGTGTCCACCGTGATTATCTGACAATTCAATATCAAAATTCTGATCGTATTTCGATTCCAGTTGACCAGATTGATCTCCTATCAAAGTATGTTGCCAGCGATGGAAAAACACCTAAGGTAAATAAGCTAAATGACGGTCGTTTCCAGAAGAGTAAACAAAAAGTTCAGCATCAGGTTCAGGATATTGCGGATGATTTGATTAAACTATATGCTGAACGCAGCCAGCTAAAAGGTTTTGCTTTCTCAGCGGATGATTCTAATCAAGAGGAATTTGATAATGATTTTCCTTATGTTGAAACAGAGGACCAGCTAAGAAGTATTCAGGAAGTGAAGAAGGATATGGAAAGCAGTCGTCCAATGGACCGGCTCTTAGTTGGTGATGTAGGCTTTGGGAAAACAGAAGTAGCCATGCGGGCTGCTTTTAAGGCTGTCAACGATCATAAACAGGTGGCTGTATTAGTACCAACAACGGTTTTAGCCCAGCAGCACTATACTAACTTTAAAGAACGCTTTAATGATTTTGCGGTCAATGTTGAGGTACTCAGCCGTTTCAGGAGTAAGGCAGAACAAAAACAGACTCTGGAGAAGCTGCAGAAGGGACAAGTTGATATTATCATTGGAACCCATCGACTCTTATCCAAAGATGTAGAATTTGCGGATTTAGGTTTGATCATCATTGATGAGGAGCAGCGTTTTGGAGTTAAGCATAAGGAAACATTAAAGGAATTGAAAAAGAAAGTTGATGTCCTAACCTTGACAGCAACTCCTATTCCTCGAACTCTTCATATGTCTATGCTGGGGATACGCGATTTGTCAGTCATTGAGACCCCGCCTACCAATCGCTATCCTGTTCAGACCTATGTTTTAGAAAGCAATCCTACAGTAATTCGAGAAGCTGTCTTACGTGAAATAGACCGAGGTGGACAGGTTTACTATCTTTACAACAAGGTTGACACAATTGAACAGAAAGTTTCGGAATTAAGAGAGTTAATCCCAGAAGTTTCTATAGGCTATGTTCATGGTCAAATGAGTGAGATTCGTTTAGAAAATACTTTACTGGATTTCATCAATGGAGAATACGATATTTTGGTGACCACAACCATTATTGAAACTGGAGTTGATATTCCAAATGCCAATACTTTGTTTGTAGAAAATGCTGACCATATGGGGCTGTCAACCTTGTATCAACTTCGTGGACGGGTTGGCCGCAGTAATCGGATTGCCTACGCTTATCTGATGTACAGACCAGATAAGATCCTAACAGAAGTTTCTGAAAAGCGTCTAGAGGCTATTAAGGGATTTACAGAGTTAGGTTCTGGATTTAAGATTGCCATGCGAGATTTGTCTATTCGAGGGGCTGGCAATATTTTAGGAAGTATGCAATCTGGCTTTATTGATTCTGTTGGTTTTGAAATGTATTCACAGCTTCTAGAAGAAGCCATTGCTAAAAAGCAGGGGAGAGAGAATAAGCGTCAAAAGAGCAATGCAGAGATTAATCTGCAGATTGATGCCTATCTGCCTAGTGACTATATTTCTGATGAAAGACAGAAAATTGAAATTTACAAGAGAATTCGTGAGATTGACAGTCGTGTAAACTATGAAAATCTACAGAATGAATTGATTGATCGCTTTGGTGAATACCCTGATGTTGTAGCCTATCTGTTGGAGATTGGACTTGCTAAGTCTTATTTAGATCAGGCATTTGTAAAGTCAGTGGAACGCCAGCAGAATGCAGTAATTATTCATTTTGAGAAAATTTCTCAGCAGCTTTATCTGACGCAGGACTATTTTGAAGCACTTTCGATGACGAATTTAAAGGCTAGAATTGGTGAAAAAAATGGCTTGATTGAAGTGATTTTTGATGTGAGGAACAAAAAAGATTATGAGATTTTAGAAGGTCTGGTTAATTTTGGAGAAAAGATGCTGGAAATTAAACAGCGCAAGGCAGAATAAAGGTTACAATTCAGTGAAGTTTGGCTTTTTAAGCTCTATTTTTCTCAAAAAATGGTAGAATAATAAATTAAGAGAAAATGAGGTAATAGGATGAGATTAGATAAATATTTGAAAGTGTCACGGATTATCAAGCGACGTCCAGTGGCTAAAGAAGTAGCTGACAAGGGCCGGATAAAAGTGAACGGTATCTTGGCTAAGAGCTCAACAGATTTGAAAAGTGGATGACTTGGTTGAAGTACGCTTTGGTAATAAACTCTTGACTGTAAAGGTTCTGGAGATGAAAGATAGTACCAAAAAAGAAGATGCAGCTAAAATGTACGAAATAGTCAGTGAAACAAGGATAGAAGAAGATGCCTAAAAATATCGTCCAACTCAATAATCGTTTTATTCAAGATGAAAATCAACGCCGCAGATATGTGGATCAGGAACGGCGGAAACGCAACCGTTTATGGGCTGGGTTCTAATTTTGGTGATTCTCTTATTTATTCTACCTACCTATAATTTGTACCAGAGTTATCAAACCTTGCTGCAGCGTCGTGAACAGTATTCTAAACTGAAGGAGAAATATCAGACGCTCAGCGAAGAAAAGGTCTATCAATCTGATATAGCAACAAAGTTAAAAGATGACAGCTATGCTGCTAAGTATGCACGCGCTAAATACTCTTTTTCAAAAGAGGGTGAGTACATTTATACTATCCCAGATTTATTACCGCAGTAGTTATGGAAGATTTACTAAAAACAATTGAGCAGTTCTTGGAATTTTCTGATGAAAAACTAGAAGAACTGTCTGAAAAAAATCAAGCTTTGAAACTTCAAGAAAATCAAGAGGAAAGGGGAAAACATGCGTAAGTTTTTGTTACTGATATTTTTGCTGCCAGCTTTATTTAGCAGTATCACAGTTATTAGTACCGAAAAAGATTTCGTATTAGACGAGGAAGAAAAATATCATTTTACAAGCACTGCGTATGGACGCTATTATGATAGCATCCCGACAAATCCTAATGTTTATGAAGAAACTCCTACATTTACAGATTCTACTCTGAGTAAGATTGCTGGAAAGCTAATTCCAGACCAGCCTATCCAGATAACAGGATTTTATGTAAATGAAGAAGGAGTCCCGATTTTCAAGCTGAAAAATGGGCAGTTTGTGATAGCGGATAAAAATACAATTTACGAAGATACTGTCCAGTTAATCGAAGATATCCATCAAGAAATGTGGCTGAAACCCGGCTTTACTCTTTATGATAAAGCCAATATCAACGGAGCTAAAAAAATCAATACAACGGTAGCTCCATATACAAAAGTAAACATTGTCCAAATTGTCCAGACAGTCAAAGGAACTTTATGCCCAGATTGAAGGACAGGGCTGGGTTTCTATGGAATTTCTGGATGAAACTGATAATCGAATGGACAAAGTTCAAGAAATTTTGAGCAGTAAGTACAACAAGGCGGACTATTCTATCTATGTGAAACAGCTGGACACAGGCAAAGAAGCAGGTATCAATCAAGATCAAGAGATGTATTCGGCCAGTGTGACCAAACTGCCTTATCTTTACTATGTGCAGGAACAGCTGGATCAGAAAAAATTTTCGTTAGATCAGAAGTTCAAGTATATTGGAGCAGTCAATGATTTTGCAGGTGCTTATGAACCAGAAGGAAGTGGCAGTATTGCTAAGTCAGCTGATGACAAGGATTATTCAGTTCAGGATTTGATAAATCGAGTGGCCAAAGAATCAGATAACGTCGCCCACAATATCTTAGGCTATTATGCAACCAATCAATCTGATAAAAATTTTCAACAGACTATCAACAAAATAGCTGGAAAGAAATGGGATGTGGAAGAAAGACAAGCATCTTCACGTATGGCTGGAAATGTTTTGGAAGCGATTTATGAGCAAAATGGCATGATTATCGATGCCTTGTCTCAGACAAATTATGATAATCAGCGGATTTCTAAAAATATAGATGTTAAAGTGGCTCATAAAATTGGTGACGCCTATGATTTTAAGCACGATGCTGCGATTGTCTATACAGATTCTCCTTTTATCATTGTCATTTTTACTAATAATTCAAACTACGATAATATTTCTCAGATAGCAGACGATGTCTATGGAGTTCTGAAATGATTAAGCAAGAATTTCTTAAAAAAATGCAGGAGAAAAAGTATTTCCAAGACCATCAAAAAGTTTTGGTTGCTGTATCAGGTGGACTGGATTCTATGACACTGCTGCAGCTGTTGATTGATTCTCAAAAAGAACTGGATATCGAGCTTGCGATTGCTCATGTCAACCACAAACAGCGGCCAGAGTCAGATCAAGAAGAAAAGGCATTAGTAAAGATTGCGGAACAGCTTGGTGTAAAGATTTTTACATCAAGTTTTTCTGGTAATTTTTCAGAAAATGCTGCTCGGCAATTTCGTTATGATTTTTTCGAGAAAGTGATGCAAGAGGAACACTATACAGCTTTGGTAACTGCCCACCACGCAGATGACCAAGCTGAGACTGTTTTTATGCGGCTATTGCGTGGAGCTAGACTTCGCCATCTGTCTGGTATGAAAGCTGTCCAGTCTTTTGCTTGCGGGGAGCTGATTCGTCCTTTGTTTACTTTTCATAAGTCAGACTTTCCAGATATTCAGCATTTTGAAGATAGCAGTAATTTTCAAAATGATTATCTCAGAAATCGAATTCGCAATCTTTATCTGCCGGATCTAGAAAAAGAAAATCCACAATTTAAGGATTCTTTGCGGTATCTGGGAAAGGAAATTGAAGATTGGCAGACCGCTTTGTATCACTTGACCAGAGATTTAGATATAGAAAATGTACAAGTCTTTTCATCAGCAAATCCCTCAAGTTCAACGTTTTCTATTGCAGAACTATCTCGAAAACTTTCCTGGCCTGAATCTAAACAAGCAGCAGTTTGAGGAGGTTTTAAACATCCTGCGGACTAAGGCCAATTATCAGCACACTTTGAAAAAAGACTATGAGCTTGTTAAAGATTACCAGCGTTTTGAAATTAGAAAAATCAGTCGTAAGCCCGATTTAAAAATGGATTCAATTTTGTTAGAATTTGAGAATCTGATTGAGTTTGGGCATTATCGATTTTCATTCGGGATTCCTTTGAGCGGTGAAAATATCCAGAAAATTTTTGTTTCGCGTGAAACTTCGCTGACACTCCGCTTCCGAAAAGAGGGAGACAGTATTTTGCTGAATGATCATCACAAGAAACTTCGTCGTCTTTTTATTGATAAGAAGGTTTCCTTTGAAGAACGGAATTCATCTGTAATAGTTGAACAAAATCATCAAATTTTAGCGATCTTAAATATTGCTATCAGTGATTTGAGTAAGGCATTAAAAAGTGATATAATGAGTACTGTACTTTATATTCAGAAAATAGATGGGTAAAATTATGCTAGAACAAGATATCAAAAAAATATTGATTTCCCATGATGAAATCGTGGATGCTGCAAAAAAGCTTGGTCAGCAATTAACCAAAGACTACCAAGGTAAAAATCCAATTTTTGTTGGAATTTTAAAAGGTTCCGTGCCTTTTATGGCTGAGCTAATCAAGCATATTGATACACATATTGAGCTTGATTTTATGTTGGTCTCCAGCTACCATGGTGGTACTGCTAGCTCAGGTGTCATTAATGTTATTAAGGACATTGATCAAGACATCACAGGACGTGATATCCTATTTGTTGAGGATATTATTGATACTGGTCAGACTTTAAAAAATCTATGCAATTTGTTTAAGGAAAGAAATGCTGCATCAGTAAAAATTGCTACACTTTTGGATAAGCCAGAAGGCCGTGTTGTTGAAATTGATGCAGATTATACATGTTTCACAATTCCAAATGAATTTGTTGTTGGATATGGATTAGATTACAATGAGAACTATCGTAATATTCCATATATTGGTATTTTGAAAGAAGAAGTTTATACAAAATAAAGGTTTACTATTAATAGATGAAAAATAAGCAAAACAATGGTTTTATAAAAAATCCATTTCTCTATATTCTGATTATTGTTGTCCTAGTGACAGGGTTTCAGTATTTCTTCTCAGGAGATACTGGCGGTCGCAGTCAGCAAATCAATTACACAGAATTAGTGAAGGAAATTAAGGAAAATAATGTCACAGAGATGAGCTACCAGCCAAATGGCAGTGTCGTTGAGATTTCAGGTACTTACAAAACACCTCAGGAATCAAAAGAAGATACAGGGATTTTATTTTTCACTCCAAACATTTCTAAAGTAGAGAAATTCACAAGTATTATTTTACCGTCAGATATTACAATTTCTGATTTACAAAAATTAGCCTCTGAGCATAACACTGAAATCAGCATAAAGCGCGAAAGTTCAAGCGGAATGTGGATTACAATCCTCACTTCCATCGTTCCTTTTGTGATTGTCATCTTCTTCTTTATGTCCATGATGAATCAAGGTGGTGGCGGCGGTGCTCGCGGTGCCATGAATTTCGGGCGCAATAAGGCGCGTGCTGCTAACAAAGAAGATATCAAGGTTCGTTTTCTCAGATGTAGCTGGTGCTGAGGAAGAAAAAGCAAGAGCTAGTAGAAGTTGTTGAGTTTTTTTGAAAGATCGGAAACGTTACACCAAATTAGGTGCTCGTATTCCTGCTGGTGTTCTTCTAGAAGGCCCTCCAGGAACTGGTAAAAACCTTGCTTGCTAAGGCAGTTGCTGGAGAAGCAGGTGTTCCTTTCTTCAGTATCTCAGGTTCCGACTTTGTAGAAATGTTTGTTGGGGTCGGAGCAAGCCGAGTTCGTTCTTTGTTTGAAGATGCGAAAAAAGCAGCCCCTGCCATTATCTTCATCGATGAAATCGATGCAGTCGGTCGTCAGCGTGGTGTTGGTCTTGGCGGTGGTAACGATGAGCGGGAGCAAACCCTCAATCAGCTCTTGATTGAAATGGATGGTTTCGAAGGCAATGAAGGAATCATTATCATTGCGGCTACTAACCGTTCGGATGTATTGGATCCAGCCTTGCTGCGTGCTGGCCGTTTTGACAGAAAAGTGTTGGTCGGTCGTCCTGATGTTAAAGGTCGGGAAGCCATTCTTCGTGTTCATGCTAAGAATAAGCCGCTGGCTAAAAATGTTGATTTGAAACTAGTTGCTCAGCAGACACCAGGTTTTGTTGGTGCTGATTTGGAAAATGTTTTGAATGAAGCTGCTTTGGTTGCTGCTCGTCGTAACAAGAAAGTCATTGATGCAGATGATATTGATGAAGCAGAAGACCGGGTAATCGCAGGACCTTCTAAGAAAGATAAGATGGTGTCTGAACGCGATCGTCAAATGGTTGCTTATCATGAAGCTGGACATACTATTGTTGGTTTGGTATTATCAAATGCGCGTGTCGTACATAAAGTAACCATCGTCCCTCGTGGACGCGCTGGCGGATATATGATTGCCCTGCCTAAGGAAGACCAAATGCTTCTATCTAAAGAAGATATGAAAGAGCAATTAGCTGGTCTTATGGGTGGCCGTGTGGCTGAAGAGATTATCTTTAATGTTCAAACAACAGGTGCTTCTAATGACTTTGAACAGGCAACTCAGATGGCCCGCAGTATGGTAACAGAATATGGAATGAGCGAAAAACTTGGTCCGGTTCAATACGAAGGAAACCATGCTATGTTTGGTGCAGCCAGTCCTCAAAAAGTCAATATCAGAACAGACTGCATATGAGATTGACGAAGAAGTAAGAGAACTTCTTAATGAAGCACGTAACAAAGCTGCAGAGATTATTCAGTCCCATCGTGAAACTCATAAATTGATTGCTGAAGCGCTTCTTAAATATGAAACTTTGGATAGCAATCAGATTAAATCATTGTATGAAACTGGCAAAATGCCAGAAGAGTCTGAACTTGAATTAGACAAAGAAGCTCATGCGCTTTCTTATGATGAAATTAAAACGAAAATGGAAGAAAAAAGTTCTGAGTAGAAGAAGTTGGAGAAATTCCAACTTTTTTCTCTTTTTCTGAAATAATTATTGACAAAGGAAGAAAAGCTGATATAATGGAATATGTTCTGCAGAAGGACAAGAAATGGTCCGTTGGTCAAGGGGTTAAGACACCGCCTTTTCACGGCGGTAACACGGGTTCGAATCCCGTACGGACTATATAATCCGCCATAGCTCAGTTGGTAGTAGCGCATGACTGTTAATCATGATGTCGTAGGTTCGAGTCCTACTGGCGGAGCTAGGTTTAAAAAATCAAATGTGTAAGCATTTGATTTTTTTCTTGCTTTCATACTTCGCACAATCCTCCCAAATGACTAAATATACGCCTGAAATGACTTAAAAACAGTTATTCGAGTCAGAAGAGCTCCTGAAAGATGCTTTTTAGAAGAAAGAGTCCCACCTTGCTTTCTATTTACAGTAGAATTAAGTCAAGTAAATTTTAAGGAGGAACTATGGATTTTAGAACTACTTATGAGAAGGTGAAAATGGATAGTTTGGAAGTGTAAGAAAGATTACTATATACACTTGTGGGAACATAGTGATTGGGAGCAAGAAGGAATGTTGGTTTTATACGAACTTCTGCTTAAAGAAAAAGGGATTGAAAACGATGAGGAAAAACTCTATCGTTATTTCAAAACAAAATTCAGAAATCATATACATGATAAAATTCGTAAACAAGAAAGTCAAAAGCGCAAATTGGATCGCCAGCCTTATGAAGAAGTGAGTGAGATTGGACATCGTTTGAAATCAAAAGAATTGTTTCTGGATGAGTTAGTTGCTTTCAGAGAGGCAATTGGTAATTATAAAAGGACTCTTGATGATGTTGGATTGGATAATTATCAGAGGTTGATGAGCAACGAGCGCTTTTAAAGGAAGAAGAGCCATGCTTAAAGATTTAAAAAATCACTTAAAAGATTTTCAAGATAATACGATTTTGTAATGAACAAACTTGATGAGTCACTATCTGTTTTAATAGAACAGGTTCGACTATCAAGTTTTTTTATCAAGAAAAAAACGAAAAAAGATTAAAAAAGGTATTGACAGGTGGTAGGTATAGGTGATATACTAATATAGTTGTCGCGAAAGACAAAGC
>BNJU01001967.1_pt1 | contig 84622 bp, 97 predicted proteins | sample 8539281 | NCBI WGS metagenome assembly BNJU01 (sample SAMD00202456, study PRJDB9452) | human saliva metagenome | isolation source: human saliva | place: Japan
TTTATAGGTTTATATTTAATAAAAGGACTGCTAACGCCAATACCATATTGGTAGTGCTACTACGCTGTTAAAATGTGTAGTAGGCCTAAATGGCGTTTGTTGGAGGTCCAACGTCGCTCTGCAAGTACATCTATGTACAATAAATTTCATACATTGGGTTCTTGTCACGTGTCTATCTGCAATGAGATACGTGCGTCCCACCAATGTGGTTTTATAAATCATAATTAGATATGAATGCTCGTCAAACAGAGGATAGCCGTCTGCTTTATATGCTGCTCTCGAGCTACAAAAGTTTATTTATCAGTACGTTAGATACATCTTCTACACTGGGACTAAGAGCGAGCGAGATAAACGGAGCAAAGCTCATTTGCTTTCCTAGACAGAAAGGGGTGAGAAACATGAAACCATCTTCTTTTTCAGACCACAATGAGAAATCAGTTTGACTATATCTGCAAACGTAAGCTGTGGAAGACGAAGCAAGAAAGAATTCATATGCTTTATCTTTCAAGTATTGCAGCGTGAGGTGTCCTACTCGGATGTTAGCGATTATCTCGTTAGCCAGTTTGCGACAACAGACCAACTATTCAACTGACTTTCAGATACACCTCAATGGGTTATCAGCAGGCGTTGAAAATGATTTGTTGAGTGAAGCATTACGTGAGTTGCGAGACAAGAAACGTGAAATTCTACTGCTGTTTTACTATGGACATGAGCGAGTTCAGAAATTGCAGCCTGTTGAAATTGGAACCGTTCTACTGTCACTGATCGGCAGAAACCAGTGGACTAGCCTGTAATTAGTTTATGGAGGAATTGACGAATGAAAACACAATATCTATGATTCCCTTTCCTCTCATTGGCTTAAAGGCAGATGGGTGATACACAGCGACTAGCAGATTCTACATCATTACAGTAGGTACATAACAGAAGCTGTTCCCTACGACTTATGAAGATGACATATGGCAAATCAAAGCATGGTCGTTGATGCAGTCTTACGTGGAAGAATGGAAACCAGACTGATTACAAAGATGTCATTTGAAATTATTAATATCCTCTCTCCTCTGTGGAAGCGTGCTAAACCATTCACGCTTTGAACGAGAGGTTTGTTGTCCACACCAAAAGCATATTGAGCTATTAGTGTTTTGATAAGGCTAACATGCCATTGTTCTGAAAACTGAATAAAGTAATCGAGATACGTTTCTGGATAAAGAAAGAGCCAACGGAACTAACCGCCATGACTCATCTTATAAAGATAAAGCAGGCGATTCGCGTTAGTGATCCGAGAAGCAATCTTTAGCAGGATTGCCTGCAACGACATTCTTATCGTGATAATGATGCTCCAACACAGTCCAATGGTCCGAGCGTGACAAAACCACGGTAAGAACTGACAGGTATGGCTACATGAGAACCATGCAGGGTGGAACTCTCGTCGGGCTGTGCTCAAAGCTGTTCGATTGCCGGTGAAACAACTTTTATGGAAATCCAACATAGGTGATTTGGAAAGGAGTGATTTTATGAAAGCAGACGAGCATTCCTATTTGAACGTTATACCCCAACCATTGAAGAAGCGTCAAAATATTTTCGTCCATTGGCGAAAGTCAAGCGTGACCATCGCTTGGCAGAGTCAAAATGCAAATTGGCTGATTATGAGTGGCAATCGTATTCAGATTAAACGAAAACAATGGATTATAGGATATTGACGCACCCATGTCGCCAAGGGTCTTGTATACATAAAATAGTATTAAGTCTATCAAGTGTTTCTCTGCATAAAGGAAAGGAGTAAATGTCAGAGATGTGACACAAGGTCGAATCTGAGACTGAGAGAGCCAACGAAAAGATGCAGATACTTATACAAATATATAGATTCATTTGGAGAACTGCACTGTTTACCAGTGGACTTGTATACAGACTGAGTATTGAAGAGGAAAGAATCTCACTTAGAGAGAAAATCGCGAGTTACTAGAAAGACATTCATGCAGTGGTATTGATGTTGTGGGAAGAGAAATGACACTCTGCCAGCTTTACGCAAAACAGAACGCTCAAAGACCAAAGGTTAGAAAAAACACTGAAACTGGACGCAAATATCTTATGGATATTTTGAAGAAAGACAAGTTAGGTGTAAGAAGTATTGACAGTATTAAGCCATCAGACACGCTGAATGGGCTATTAGAATGAGTAGAAATGGTTATGCTTATATCAAACCATCAATCGCTACAAACGTTCTTTAGTCTTCACTCTATATTGCTATACAAAGATGATTGTGTTCGGAAAGAATCCATTTGACTTTCAACTGAAAGCAGTTCTTGATGATGATACTGTCCCTAAGACCGCACCTAACAGAAGAACAGGAAGAAAACTGCTAGCTCCTTTGCAAAAGCTGATAAAACCTACAGCAAAAATTATGATGAAATTCTGATACTCTTAAAAACAGGTCTTCGTATTTCAGAGTTTGGTGGTTTGACACTTCCAGATTTAGATTTTGAGAATCGTCTTGTCAATATAGACCATCTGAGCTATTGAGAGATACTGAAAATTGGGTTTCTACTGAAAACAACCAAAAGACCAAAAGTGGCGGTGACGTCAGTCCCTATGGTTGAAGCCTATCAAGCATTTAAGCGAGCGTTAGCAGAATCGAGAAAGAATGATAAGCGTGTTGAGATTGATGGATATAGGGTGATTTCCTCTCTTAATAGAAAGAACCTATCCAAAAGTGTGAAGTGATTACAGCGAAGGATGAAAGGTCTTGTTAAGAAATACCAATAAGTATAACGAGGATAAATTACGCACATCACTCCACATAGTTTGCGACATACATTCTGTACGCAACTATGCAAAATGCAGTGAATGAATCCAAAGGCATTTACAGTACATTGGCGGGACGTATGCTAATATATGCCATGACGCTGAACTATTACGCACATGCAACATCTGGAGTCTGCAATGGCAGAAATGAAACAAACGCGAATCAAAGAGACAACAGGGAGACGTTCTGCTGCTTTAGTAGTACAAATGACTTACTCACTTTATTTACCACTTCTGACAGCTAAGACATGAGGAAGCCATATGTAAAAGGAAACGTGAAGTATCTTCCTACTAGTAAAATACTTTCGAAAGCCACATAGAATAAGGCTTTACTGAGCATTTAAGAAAACATAAAAGATAATTAGAAATTTATACTTTGTCTAAAATAAAAGATGTAAGTTATAATGAATGAAGATTATAATTTGGAGGAACTATGACCTTAGCGAAAATTGTATTTGCCAGTATGATGCGACACCGAAATTGCCGATATTGTGGCGGATAAGCTAAAGAGAACTAGATGTAGAAGTTGAGTGGACGGTGCACCACTGTCGATGCAGAAGATTTCTTGGAAGCAGATATTACGATTGTAGCGACCTATACCTACGGTGATGGTGAGCTGCCGGATGAAATGATGGACTTCTACGAAGACTTGTCTGGATTGGATTTGTCTGGCAAGGATCTATGGGGTGGTCGTTCAGGCGATACTTTTATGATGATTCTGCAAGGCTGTTGATGGCTTTTGATGCTGTTTTGCGTCTGGGAGCAGTGAAAGGTTCAGAATGTGTCAAGTAGATCTTTCTGCAGAAGAAGATGACATTGAGCGATTGGAAGCATTTGCGGAAAGAAATTGGTAAGTAAAGTTTAAAATGATAAATAGAGAAACGGCTGTGGCGCTTTTTCTTTTAGTTAGAGCCTATACAATTTCTCATGATTAGGAGTATAATATAGAGTAGCGTTATCCCTTAGATAAAGGAGGAGTTCCTATAGAAAGAACGTGACTATACTGGCTTCCATGATGATACATGCCACTCTTTTCAACTGGTAAGGGCGTGACTGAAGTTGTTCGAAATCTCAGAAATCAAGAATGAGCCCCAGTGGATGTTGGATTACGCCTCCGCTCTTTGGAACTTTTTCATAAGCTACCCATGCCAACTTTGACCCAGATTTATCAAATTATTCGCTTTGATAGTATCTACTATCGAAACTAAGCGGAGATCGGGCTCATGTTGGGATGAAGTCCCAGAGGAGATTAAGAAAACCTTTGATCCTTGAAAATTCGAAGCTGAGAAGCAGTTTCTGTCTGGGAGCTGTTTGAGTACGAATCAGTGGTTTACCATAATATGAAAAGAAGAGTTTGCCAGGTTGGGGATTATCTTCACTGACACGGATACGGCTGTGCAGGAATATCCAGACTTGGTCAAGCAGTATTTTGGTACTGTGATTTCAAATGCTGAGCATAAATTTTCTGCGCTTAATAGTGCGGTTTGGTCTGGTGGAACCTTTATCTATACGTGCCTAGAACGTCAGTGCAAGTTCCAGTTCAGACTTATTTCCGTATCAACGGAGGAAAATGCTGGCCAGTTTGAGCTCTTTGATGATTATCAAGAGGGCGGTTCTATCCAATGCATTGAGGGCGGTCGCAGCGCACGCACACAAGCAATAGTCTTCATGCGGCAAATGTCGAGATCATTGTAAAAAGGATGCCTTTTTCCGCTATACGACCATTCAAAACTGGTCGGACAATGTCTATAACCTCGTAACGGAGCGGGGGATTGTTGAGGAGGGCGGCACCTTAGAGTGGATTGATGGAAACTTAGGCAGCAAGGTCAATATGAAATATCCCCTGCAGCATTCTTAATAGCCGAAATGCAGAACCTCTGTCCTCTCTATGTCCTTTGCCAACTATGGTCAGCACACTTAGATGCGGGTTGTAAGGTTTTCAGTACTACCTTAAGACTTCCAGTACCTTAATTTCTAAATCATGGCTAGAGGATGGCGGCAAGACAGACTATCGTGGTCAGGTTCGCTTTGGCAAGAGATTAGTGCAGGATCAAATCTCATATCGAGTGCGATACCATTCTCATGGATGGTGAGTCAGCTCGACACCATTCCTTTTAATGAAATTCATAATTCCAATGTCGCGCTAGAGCATGAAGCCAAGGTTTCCAGTGTCTGAGGATCAGCTCTCTACCTGATGAGCCGAGGAATCAGCGAAGAAGAAGCACAGCTATGATTATCAACGAGTTTATGGAACCCATTACCAAAGAACTACCAATGGAATACGTCGTCGAACTCAACCAACTCGATCAACATGAGCATGGAAGGCTCAGTTGGTTAAAAAGATCCAGCGGACCTTTTTAATCATGGATAAAACTCGCTTTTGCGAGTTTTCTTTTAATTAAGGTCCAGTGGCCCTTTTTATTTAGGATAAAAACTGAAGATTTTACTATTTTTGATATGATAGATAGAATATAAGGAGGAATGAGATGACGTTAGAAGAAATCAGACAGGAAATTGACCAAGTAGATGACGCACTCGTTTGCCTTACTAGAGCAGCGTATGAATCTGGTCGGCCAAGTTGTGGCTGTTAAAAATCGACTGGGAAGGCCGTCGCAGATCTAAGCGAGAAGAAAAGGGATCTTTGTGGAGTTACGAGCAAGATTGAGAATAAGGACTATCAAGAAACGATTCTTGTGACCTTTGAGATATCCTAAAAGCATTCACGTGCTTTTCAGGAGAAGCAAAATAAGATGAGTGAAGTAAAAAGATTATTTGCAATCTTCTTGGGAGCTATGCTGCAGTTTACTTCGTTATCAATGTTCATTATTTCTCACGTTCACGGACATTTTCCTCTAGCGCACTTTTGGTCAACTATTTGGGAACTTTCTTGTTAGTCTATTTGGTTGAAAGGCTATCTCAGATGCAAGCAAGTTTCTAAGCATTTGTTATTGGCTTTGTCGACGGGATTTTGTGGCAGCTTTGACGACTTTTCTAGTCTTCTATTAGATTCGCTCAAATTGCTGGATTTGAGCCGTTATCCGTTGCTCCTATCATCTTGTTTTGAGTATCGGCGGCAGCCTTTGCATTGCTTTATGGGTTGAAGGAAGGTGACCGCATGATTTGGTTTTTGCTCATTGCTTGCGGTCTAAGAGCTCTTGTCCGTTACTCAAGGTTAATAGCTAGAGCTGCTGCACATAGGCGTCTTTGATGGCTAATGTGCTGGGAGCTTCTGTTGGAGTTTATAATCATATCCAAGATAAGCAGCTGTATAGCATGGCAACAGGTTTTTGTGGCGGTTTGTGACTCTTTCCACTTTTAATGCGGAACTAGTAGAGCTATTCTCAGATAAGAAGAAGTTTAGCCTCTATCTGATGCTGACACCTAGGATTTTTAGCCATTCTTTAGAAATTTTATCTAAAATCTTTTACTTTTGCTAGAATTTTGATATAATACTGTCATAAATGGATGCACTACGGCTAATCCGCTGCTCGTCTAGAACACAAGATTAGCAAGATAGGAAAAATGAATCCATTAATCAAAGCTTGACTGAAGGTCAACTTCGCTCAGATATCCCGCATTTCCGTCCTGGTGACACTGTCCGCGTTCACGCTAAAGTTGTCGAAGGAACTGCGAACGTATCCAGATCTTTGAAGGTGTCGTTGTAGCTCGCTTTCAAAGGTGCTGGTATCTCAGAAAACTACTCAGTTCGTAAAAATCTCTAACGGTGTAGGGTGTTGAACATGCTTTCCCCAATCCACACTCCACGTGTTGACAAGATTGAAGTCGTTCGTCGGTAAAGTTCGTCGTGCTAAATTGTACTACCTTCGTGCATTGCAAGGTAAGGCAGCGCGTATCAAAGAAATCCGTCGTTATTATCAAATGACTCTGTCACTTGGCAGAGTTTTTCTCTAGTCCCCTTAGTTCAATGGATATAACAACTCCTCCCTAGGGAGTAGTTGGTTCGATTCCGCAGGGACATTAAACAACATAAAACCCTGATTAATCAAAGGGTTTTTGTTATATTGTCCCAAATCCGCCCCAAAAGTTTCGAAAAATATTTCTTATTCGATTATGATTTTTTCTTGTTGCTCTAAATGATGTGCAGACTTATACATGCTCAAAAGAGATTGGTCTATCGGAAGCTAGATGATGATGAAGTTTTTGCAGTGGAGCACAAGCATTAGCGCTCCTTTTTACAAAACTTAAAGAGGGTGTGGACAGAGTGTTCATAAAATCGTTCTAAAATAATTACAACAAAACTATTTTTCTTCTAGGATTGGTTGAAATGAGGTCGTTTCCTATCACTCGACTTCTACAAGTCGCTCCCTCACGGGGGCGTGGATTGAAATACCTTGTCTATCTTGCAAGAAAAATATAGTCGCTCCCTCCCAGAATGTGTTTTTCATGAACCTACTGCGGTTAACAAAGGCAAACCTCTCCTTTTGGTTGTAAGGTTATTTGTCAGCTTTTAGAGCTGTGTTGTTTCGAATGGTTCCAAAACCGCTCCAAGAATCCTACCTAGTCAATAAATCCCGACTCTTTTAAAAAGAGAGTCAGGTTTTAGTTTATTCGATTTCGATTTTTCTATACTAACTTTGCAATTTCGGGTTGTATTTTTTAAAAATTCTGCTATAATGGTATAATATTTATTAGGAGGAAGAGAATGAGCTATATTTTGGAAATTTTACCTAGTCTTCTATTGGAGCAGCAACCCATTTGCAAGTGTTTGCTTTGGTCTTGGTTTTTCGATTCCTTTAGGGATATGCTGGCATTTTCAATGCAAATTCGCTTGAAGCCCCTGCAATGGCTGCTTCATATTTACATTTGGATCATGCGCGGGACGCCCTTTTATGCTAGTTAATCGTATTTACTATGTGTTGCCAAGTATCGGCATTCGGCTGGATCGGATTCCTGCAGCGATTATTGCCTTTACACTAAACTATCGGCTTATTTTGCGGAGATCTTTCCAGCGAGGAATTTCTTCTATTCCGACTGGACAGTATGAAGCCGCGAAGGTTTTGAAATTTACTCCTGTTCAGACGATTCGCCTGATTATTTTTGCTGCAAGTCGTAAAATTATGCTACCTAGTGTCTTTAATGAAGTCATGACTTTGGTGAAAGATACCTCTTTGGTTTATGCTTTAGGAATTTCAGACTTGATTTTGGCTAGTCGTACGCGCTAACCGAGATGCAAGTCTGAGCACCGATGTTTTGTTACGAAAGCGGTTTGTTTACTTAGTCTAATCGGTTTGGCCACCTGATTGTAAACAGGTCGAAAGAAAATTTAGTTATATAAGTAGGTGCTATTATATTAGAATTACGAAATATTAGTAAAAATTTGGTGATAGCAGATTCTAAAGGATTTTTAATTTGATTGTGCCTGAAAAGCAAGTATTGGCCATTGTTGGACCTTCTGGTGGAGGAAGACGACCCTTCTGCGTATGCTGGCAGGCTTGGAGACAATTGATTCGGGACAAGTGATTAATAATGGAGAGATTTTGGATGTCCTACGAACTTGAAAAGCGCAATCTTTTAGGCTTTCGTTTTTCAAGATTTTTCAACTCTTTCCTCATTTGTCTGTCTTGGAAAAATTTGACCTTATCACCTATACATACAATGAACATTTTCACGAAAGAAGCTGAAGAAGCGCGTGGGCTTGTTGGCCCGTTGAAGGCTTGTCGAGCATGCCAAAGCCTATACCTGATTCAGCTGTCAGGCGGGCAAAAACAGCGGGTCGCTTTGGCTCGATAGCTATGATGATCAACCCAGAGATTATCGGATTGATGAGCCGACTTCTGCCTTGGATCCTGCCTTACGCTTGGAAGTAGAAAAACTCATCCTCCAAAAATCGGGAAATGGGATGACACAAATTGTAGTCACATGATTTGCAGTTTGCGAGAAAACATTGCAGATTCTATTCTCAAAGTCACACCAAAATAAGGGAGGGTCCGAATGAGAAAAGCTAAAGAATATCTTTCTGACCTGTTTGACCTGATCCTAACTTTTCTGCTCGGTGCTTGTGGTTCAATGTCAGTGATCCCAGCTTGGATGACTGGAGCAAGTATGAGGAGAAAAAACAGATTACAATTGGTTTGATAATACCTTTGTCCCTATGGGATTTGTGAGCAAAAGATGGCACTTATGCAGGCTTTTGACATTGATTTGGCCAACGCTGTTTTTGAGGAATATGGATTAGGGTGAAATGTGCAGCCGATTGATTGGGATATGAAAGAAACAGAGTTGACCAACGGCACGATTGACCTTATCTGGAATGGCTACCCGCGACGGATGAGAGAAGAGAAAAGGTAGAATTTACCATTCCTTATATGAAAAATGAGCAGGTTTTGGTTAGCAAAAAGTCCTCTCATATCTCACAGGCTAGTGATATGGCAGGAAAAGTATAGGGGGCACAAGCAGGATCTTCTGGCTACGTAGCGTTTTGAAAGCAATCCTGAAATTTTTGAAAACCATTGTTAAAATCATGTACAGCGACTCAGTATCAGAGCTTTAACGAGGCGCTGATTGACTTTGCAAAACGACCGGATTGATGGTCTCTTGATTGACCGCGTATGCCAATTATTATCTGACAGAAGAGGAATTTTAGAATCAATATTCAGTTTTTCAGTTGGATTTGAGAGCGAGGACTTTGCGGTCGGGGCTAGAAAGGCGGACCGTACTTTAGTGGAAAAAGTAAATGCTGCTTTCGGAAAATTATACCAAGAGGGAGAATTCCAGAAAATCGCTGAAAAGTGGTTTGGAGAAGATATTGCGACAGACCAAGTGAAGCATATAAAACAACTAGCGAAAAGCTAGTTGTTTTTCGTGTTTCTTTGGTGGAAGATATTTTGCCAGACTTCGTGGCGGCATGAAGCTGGTATGGATGACATCCCCGATTTGATAGCGAATCAGCTTAGTCTTTTGGCTAACGGATGTAATTTTCTAAATTTTTGATGGGAGAGTTTGGGCTCTCTCTAGTTGAAATTCCTCTTTGTTTTGGCTGCGACCATCTTGGGAAATGTAGACAAAATCAGAGAAAGCAGTGCATCCAATTGACTGCCTTGGTCGACTAATTGCTCACGCATCAGGAGCTTTTGATAAACATTATCCAGAATCTCATCTTCAGGGAATCGGAGCTCGCTCAATATGAATATCAATGTCGAAGACACCAGAAGTCTTCCTTGAGCATATCCTCTACCTGATCAGCGATTTCGTAGCTTTCAAAGACGAGAGGTCAGGTTCATTTCAGTATAATATCCAGATAGAATATTGCTAGCCATAGGTCCGACCACGCTGGGATTTGACGCGTGTGATTTTGGAATTTCCAGAATAGCGCGTTTGTAATCGTTCAAAGGTCCTGATCAAAAGCCATCTGACAGGCTGAAGGAGGACTCTATAAGATGTCATAGGGCTGTTTTAGAATGAAAAAACGTAATAACGATGGCTGTTAGCTTATCAACGATAGGGAATTTCAGGGAGCTGGCAATAATGGCAACAGATGTGCCCGAGAAGTGATAGCATCCGAGAGATTGTCCTGGCAGCCCTACGTCCAGAGCTTGGTTTGACTCTTTTGGCTGATTTTTATTGTGAAAGATAGACACCAAACATGATGATAGCTGACACAATCCGACAACAGCTCCCCAGGGATCAATCAAGGTTTCTTCCTTTGTTAGTGATTTTTGAGCCAGTATCAATGAGGACATTGAAGCCGACAAAAACATGATAAAAGAAAGTAATCAGACTGGCCAAATCTTCAATCTTCCAATGGCCGAAGCGGTGGTCCTTATCCGCTGGTTTCAGCCATGCAGGCTAGTGGGACCGCTAGATTGGCAACGATATCGGAGACGTTGTTGAAACCATCCCGTCAAACTGGAGGATGTCGGTGCTGCACCTGCAATGATTTTTGTAACGGATAAGGCCGAAATGTAGGTGGCAATTGCTAGGAGGGCACCTCGTTCGGCAAACGTTTGAGATTGTCGCTTGGATGATTGTTCATGGTTGCCTTTCTAATCTATTATTATAACTTTTTCGCACTTTGGATTTCAAATGAGGTGCGTTGCTTGCGATAACAAATTCGCTCGAATTTTTGATATAATGGAGCATTGATTTTCAGTTTGATTTTATATTGAAAGGATAGAAGATGAATCCTTATTAAACGGTGATGAATGACCGTCAGGCACGAAAGCGGTCCAGACGACAGAAGGCCCCTTGTTGATTATGGCGGGGGGCTGGTTCGGGAAAGACTCGTGTCTTGACCCACCACGCATCGCCTATTTGATTGATGAAAGATGGTCAATCCTTGGAATATCCTAGCCATTACCTTTACCAATAAGGCAGCGCAGGAGATGAAGGAACGAGCAGCAGCACTCAATCCAGCCACCCAAGATTAGCGACCGCCACCTTCCACTCCATGTGTGTGCGTATTTTGCGACGAGAAGCTGATCATATTGGCTACAACCGCACCTTCACCATTGTTGATCCGGGTGAGCAGCGAACTTTGATGAAACGGATTTCTCATCTCAATCTGGATCCTAGTGGAATGAGCGCGCCATTCTGGGGACCATTTCCAATGCTAAGAATGACCTGATTGACGAGGTAGCTATGCAAATATGGCTGGTGATATGTACACAGAGATTGTAGCCAAGTGCTACACGGCCTATCAAAAGGAATTGCGCCAGTCTGAGGCTATGGATTTTGACGACTTGATTATGCTGACCTTGCGACTTTTTGACCAAAATCCTGACGTCCTGACCTACTACCAGCAACGTTACCAGTACATCCATGTGGACGAGTATCAGGATACCAACCATGCCCAGTACCAGCTGGTCAAGCTCTTGGCTTCTCGCTTTAAGAATATCTGTGTGGTTGGGGATGCTGACCAGTCTATCTATGGCTGGCGGGGAGCTGATATGCAGAATATCCTGGACTTTGAAAAGGATTATCCAGAAGCTAAGGTAGTCCTGCTTGAGGAAAATTATCGCTCGACTAAGACCATTCTTCAGGCAGCTAATAAGGTCATCCAGAAACAATCGCAACCGCCGTCCTAAAAATCTCTGGACTCAAAAGAAGACGGTGAGGAAATTGTCTACTATCGGGCTAATGACGAGCAGGACGAGGCTCTCTTTGTCGCCCGAACTATTGATCAGCTGAGCCGAGAAGGCTACAGTCATAGGGATTTTGCGGTCCTTTACCGTACCAATGCCCAGTCACGGACAGTGGAGAAGCCCTGCTCAAAGCCAATATTCCCTATACCATGGTCGGTGGCACCAAGTTCTACAGCCGTAAAAGAAATCCGCGATATTATCTTATCTCAATCTCATCGCCAATCCTAGCGACAACATCAGCTATGAGCGCGTGGTTAATGAGCCCAAAGCGAGGTGTTGGACTGGTACGGTGATGAGATTCGAAATTTTGCGGCCAGTCAGGAAATCTCTTTGCTGGAGGCGTCAGGCTAATATCATGCTGTCACCAGTAAAGGGCAAGGCGGCTCGAGGCGGTTATGAGTTTGCCAATCTGATACTCGACTTGCGGGATCGTTTGGATGACTATAGCGTGACTGAACTAGTCGAGCTTGTTCTGAAAAACAGTTACTCAGCAGCTTTGGCAGCTCAGGCAACCTTGGAAAGCCAAGCTCGGATTGAAAATATCGAAGAATTCCTATCTCGTAACCAAGAACTTTGAAGAAAATCAGATAATCCTGCTGATGAGACGTGGTCTGGATAAGCTCAGCCGTTTCTCAATGACTTGGAGCGATCGCGGACACAGACGACGGAGATACGGGAAAGTTCTGAAGTGACTTTGAGTGACCCTACAGCAGCGGTAGGGACTAGAGTTTCAGTTGTCTTTCTAGTCGGTATGGAGGAAAATGTCTTCTCTCTGAGCCGAGCTTCTGAGAAGCGAGGATGAGCTGGAAGAGGAGCGGCGTTTGGCCTATGTCGGTATTACTCGAGCAGAAGGATTCTTCTATCGACCAGTGCAATTCTACGTCTGCTTTTATGAGTCGGACAATACAATCAGCCGACCCGTTTCTTGAGAAAATCAGTTCAGACTGCTAAACTATCAGGACTGGCTCGACCGCAAAACAGCTCGCTAAGGTTAGTTATACCAACAGAATACTATACCGAAAATTCGGTCAGGGGCGTGAGTCTGGCTCAAGCCTTGCAGGAAGGAAGCGTCAGGCGGTACCTGGTTCGATTTCTACAAACAGTCTGCCTGGAAAAGAGTGGATCGAGACCAGCTATCTAAGACGGAAGTTGCTGAGCTATCGGAGATATTGCCTCACCACAGAAAATGGGGCGATGGGACTGTTCTGGCAGTCTCTGGCAGCGGAAACAGTCAAGAACTTAGGATCAATTTCCCAGAAGTCGGTCTGAAGAAAGTGCTTGCCAGAATAGCACCGATTGAGAAAAATCATGATGAGGCGGTCGATTGAAGCCTGGATCTACCATCCAGAGGACGAAATCTTGCTCTTGAAAGTTGAGGATGAGACAGTTTTCCTTTTGGCAGCCCATTACTGGTGGGATTGAGGTGGCGAGAGTCCAGAAGAGGCCTGCCTTCGTGAAATAAAGGAAGGGGACGGCTTGCTCTTACCTTATTCAAATCTGACTGGTCTTGGAGATTTTACGGCAAAAAGATTGATGAAAATCTGACCATCACAAAAATCTCTTTCTGGTTCTGACAGAGCAGAAGGACATCCAGATTTCTGATGAGCATGTGGGATCTCAGTGGGTAGCTTTAGACAAAGTTTCGTCGCAGTTGTACTGGCCCAGCAATCAGGCGACTTTTGAGATGATATTTGAGAAGCTACGAATGATAGCTTCTCTTTATTTTCTTTGATAAAGGAAATTCTATTAGTCAAGCGGGGCGTTTAATGGTAGACTTATCACATAACTATAGTGAGGTGACCTTATGACACGTGAATTTAAATTTGAAACCCTGCAGCTTCATGCCGGACAGACAGTGGACCCGACAACTAAGTCATGGGCTCTGCCTATTTATCGACAACTTCCTATGTGTTCGATGATACTCAGGAAGGAAGATCTCGTTGCCCTCGCAAACCGGGCAATATCTACACTCGGATTACCAATCCGACCCTGTCTGCTTTTTGAGGAGCGGATTGCGGCTTTGGAAGGTGGAGTCGGGCACTAGCAACAGCTTCTGGTATGGCAGCTGTACCTACACCATTCTAGCTCTTTGGCCCATGCTGGCGACCATCGTAGAGCAGCCTCTACCATCTACGGTGGTACCCTTTAATCTGCTCAAAGGAAACCCTCACGCTATGGCATTACCACGACTTTTGTGGATATTGAAAATCTGGCTGAAGTAGAAGCAGCCATTCAGGACAATACCAAGTTGGTTCTGATTGAAAGTTTGGGCAATCCGCTCGATTAATATTCACAGCTTTGATGCTTTAGCAGAGCTGGTTCATGCTCATAAAATTCCGTTGATTTCGACAATACCTCTACACCTTATCTGATCAATGTCTTTCTCATGGGTAGATATCGACGGTACATTCTGCGACCAAGTTTATCGGCGGTCACGGAACCAGCATCAGCGTGTGATTGTGGACGCGGTCGTTTCAACTGGGAAGCTTCTGGTAGAGTTTCCGCAGTTTGTTGATCGAGATCCAGCTATCATGATATCAGTTATCCGCGATGTCGGGGCGGCAGCCTTTGTCACTGCTGTGCGGACCAGCTCTTGCGCGATACGGGCGTAGTCTGTATCCTTTCAGTGCCCTTTCTCTTCCTGCAAGGATTGGAAACTCTCTCTTTGCGTGTAGAGCGCCATGTGTCCAATGCCGAGAAGATTGTAGATTTCTTAGCAGGGCATCCTAAGGTTGAGCAGGTTAATTATCCCAAAGCTTGCTGACAGTCCTTATCATGCTTTTGGCGAAAACACTTTCCTAAAGGTGGGCTCTATCTTCTACTTTAATGTCAAAGGTGGGGAGAAAGAGCTCGAAAGGTTATTGACAGCCTAGAGATTTTTCTCGACTTAGCCAATGTAGCAGATGCTAAGTCCCTGGTCGTCCATCCAGCTACGACGACTCATGGTCAGATGTCGCCAGAGGCTCAACTGGCAGCGAGCATTACACCATCAAATCCGACTCTCTATCGGCTTGGAAAATGTGGATGACTTGATAGAGGATTTGAGAATCACTTTGAAAACTATTTTAAATTTTTGGTCTCTAGACTAATGAAATAAAGATTAAAACTAGGTTTCGCCTAGTTTTTGTTATAATAAGAGAGATATTAAAAATAGCAGGTAATCAAAGTGACAATTTCAGTGATTGTTCCGTGCTTCAATGAAAGAAGAGTCTATTCCTTTGTTTCATGAAAGCTGCTGGAGCGGTGAAATATCAAATCCGTGACCAGTTTGAATATATTTTTGTCAATGACGGATCGACAGACCAAACCTTGGCTGTTTTGCGTGAGCTCAGCGTCGCTGTCCAGATGTGCACTATCTGTCCTTTTCTCGTAATTTCGGAAGAAGCTGCCCTCTATGCTGGTTTACAAGAGGCGAGTAGGGGATTGTGACGGTCGCGGATGTAGATTTGCAGGATCCGCGAGCTCCTGATTGAGATGAAGGCCGCGCTATACTCGAATCCTGAGTTGGACTGTGTAGGGGGACTCGTGCACGACTCGAGAGGGCGAGCCGCCAATCCGAAGCGCTTTTTGCCAATTTGTTCTATAAGCTGATTAACAAGATTAGTCAGGTAGAGATGGTAGATGGTGCGCGGGACTTCCGCCTGATGCGCCGCCCAATGGTAGACGCTATTCTGGAAGTTTCAGAGTACAATCGCTTCTCCAAGGGGATTTTTGCCTGGGTGACTTCAATACCAGACACTTGGCATACAAAATGTCAGATCAGTGGCTGGCAGAGACCTCTTGGAATTTCTGGTCTCTTTTCAACTATTCTTTGGAAGCATCGTCAATTTCTCTGATGCGCCGCTCAACATCGCCTAGGAGGTATTCTGTCTTGGATTTTAGCTTTTATCCTGATGGCAGTAATTATTATCCGTACCTTGGTTTTTGGTGATCCGACATCGGGTTGTCGTCCCTTATGACTGTCATTCTCCTTATCGGAGGCTTTCAGCTGTTGACCATCGTATATTGAGCAAGTACATCGGCAAAAATCTTCATGGAAACAAAGAAACGCCCCTATTGTGATTATGAGGAAAATGAGTGAGTCTTTGAGAGAGTTTTTGAGACTCGTGACTGTAGCTGAGGAGGTGTGAAAACTATAAATATTGTCTTGTATAATCTTCGTTTATTTATGCGATACAGTTTTACATCAATAATAAAATCACTGATAGGAGACCAAACAGCATTTTTAGAATATGCTAAGAAATTTCATTACAATTATTTATTCTTTGGGATTGATCGTTGTTTTCACTTGGAGCAGTAGGCTGCTCATTGAGTCAGCCACCTTGTTATTTTCCGTTCACGCAAAGCTGTTTATAGCAGCAGCCTTTCTGGCAACGTTTGCTTTTGATCTATGCTTTATGAAGCTGCCCTTCCTTGCCCTGGCTGCCAGCTTTTACTAATTTTTATATTCCTTCCAGCAACTGAACTTTTTAAGTGCGGGTTCTATTCCGACCTATGTCAATTACATTTTCCCTGCTTCCTTTGTTGCTTTTGCACTTTTTCAGAGAATCTAAAAATATTTGGATTAATATGGCTAGCCTTTTGTGCTTTTTAGTTGCTATCATGCAAGAACAATTAGCTGTCTATGCTTTTTGTGGCTTCGTTTGAAATTGTCCTTGCGAAAGAAAGACATTTAATGGTAATCTATGCTAGTTTGGCACTGAGCGCTTTAGGAATATTATCAGCTAAAGCTTTATCCCAGGGGAATGCTCTGCGTTTGGAAAAAAGAATATTGTCAGTTGGTTCTAACTTTCCGAACTTGAATATCTTCCAAAAAGCTTGGAAGCAGCTTTCTGGAGACAGGTGATAATCTGCTTTCCACATCCTTTGCTTTTGAGATGGTCTTCTTGCTTGTGCTGCTGCTCTTCATAAGAAAAATGTAACAGCCATAGCTCTGAGCGGTTTGTTATGTTCAATACTTTTTCACAAAAATGGGCTGGAATACTATTTTGGTACCTTAACAGGTATCAGTAAAGCTAGCCAGAGAATCAGGGACATTTTCTTTTAATATCACTGTATCATGAGCGCATGTAGCCATTTTTGAGCTTGCTGCTATTAATGATTCTTTACGCTTTATGGCTTGTAGTTTCTGATGTTAAAGAAAAACTATGGCTGACCTATTTATTTGTAATTGGCTTTATTGGTGCATGGATCATGTTCATTATCTCCAAACTCTCTACGCTTCAAGCACTCGAACCTTTTTGCCATCTGATGATGTCTATTCATTATTACTTGCAGATTGTTGTATTACTTTATATACGGAGTATCAAAAAGGAATAAGAAACTATTCTTTGTGCCCTACTGGATAGATTTTCCGATAATGATTCGATCGAGCAGATTTTTCTGCTTTTTGATATAATAAAATCATCGAATATTTTATGATCTGAAAAGGACAAAACAAATGATTTTAATCACAGGTGCGAATGGACAGCTGGGGAACAGAGACTCACTATCTTTTGGATGAGCGCAATGAAGAGTATGTGGCTGTCGATGTAGCTGAAATGGATATTACCAATGCCCAAATGGTGGACAAGGTCTTTGCGGAAGTCAAGCCAAGCTTGGTCTATCACTGCGCAGCCTATACTGCAGTTGATGCAGCTGAAGATGAAGGTAAAAGAGCTGGACTACTGCATCAACGTGACCGGTACCGAAAAATGTGGCAAAAAGCAGCAGAAGCACATGGGGCGACCATGGTCTACATCTCAACAGACTATGTCTTTGACGGACAAAAAGCCTGTCGGCGAGGAATGGGAAGTAGACGATCGACCAGATCCACAGACCGAGTATGGTCGTACCAAGCGCATGGGTGAGGAGCTGGTTGAGAAATATTCCAGCCGTTCTATATTATCCGTACTGCTTGGTCTTTTGGTAACTACGGTAAAACTTTGTCTTTACCATGCAAAAATCTTGCTAAGACGCACAAAACTCTGACCGTAGTTAATGATCAGCATGGCCGTCCGACTTGGACTCGTACGCTGGCTGAATTTATGACCTATCTGGCTGAAAATCAAAAGGAATTTGGTTATTACCATCTGTCTAATGATGCGGCTGAGGACACCACTTGGTATGACTTTGCAGTGGAAATTCTCAAAGATACAGATGTGGAAGTCCAGCCTGTTGATTCCAGCAATTCCCAGCTAAGGCTAAGCGACCTTTCAACTCACTCATGAGCCTGGCCAAGCTAAGGCTACAGGCTTTGTTATTCCGACTTGGCAAGATGCTTTGAAAGAGTTTTACAAGCAGGAAGTAAAATAAACATCGAGACAACCTTGTGGTTGCTTTTTAAGGGAATTTATGGTATAATTGGATAAAGTTTTGATTTACAATGAAAGAGAGTTTGATTATATTGAAAAGTGGTATCGCCACAAAAAGATTTTCTTTTGGAATATTCTTGGTAGCCTGTCTTCAGCAGCTGTATCTGTTATTTTATTATTATAGTGACTCGTACTTTATCTAGTGAGTCAGCCGATCTATATAGTTTTGCTTATGCAATTGCGAATTTACTAGTTATTGTTGCAGGGTTTCAAGTTCGAGATTTTCAAGCAACAGATATTAAAGAAAAATATTCATTTTGATGCATATTTGACTACTAGATTTCTAACTAATATTTTAATGATATTAATTTTATTAGGTTATTTAATTTTAAATTCTTCTACTCATGCAAAATTTTTGGATTATATTTTGGGTATCTTTTCAGAGTGAGTGAAGCGTTGTCTGATGTATTTCAAGGTTTGTTTCCAGCAAAAGAACGATTAGATATAGCTGGTCAATCACTATTTTTAGAAATATAATTTCAACAATAATATTCGCTGTTTTGTTATTGTTTTCTAAAAATCTTCTTTATCTATTGTGTTTTCAAACACTCACCTCTTTACATTGTAGTTCTTTTGTTTTGATTTTTCCAAAATCTAAGTTGTTTCATCGTATTAATATCTCTACAGTAAAGATCAAAAGATATTTATAGTATTTTTAAAGGACTGCTTACCTTTATTTATAAATGCTCTATTAGTTTCGATCTATAACCAACCTAAGTATGCATTAAAACGATATTTTTAATAAGGATTGATTGAAGCAGGAGTACTAGAGAGACTTTTAGTATTTTATTCACTCTAATTTTTGCAATGAATCTAATGATTGTTTTTACGTCCAATGATTACACAGCTAGCAATTTTCAAGGAAGAGAAAAAATTTCTCATTTTATTACATATAAAAATAACTCTGTTTAAGATTTTGTGGGTAACAAGTATATTAATTTGTATTGTTGGAGCATTGCTGCCATACCCTGTTTTAAATATTGTTTATGGAACCAAGCTGAATCAATATCAAATGAGTTTCTTTTTATATCTGTTGCTAGGCGGCATACTAGTACATTTTCTACAGTATGTGATAATATTTTAACTGTTTTTAGAAAACATCATTATTTAGTCATTTCATTCTTAGCGGGATATCTTGTATCCATTCTACAGCTGAGCCACTGGTATCCCGATACGGGAATCTTTTGGAGCTTCTTTGTCTTTCCTTGTCTCTATGATTGCTTGGTTGAGTGTCTGCTAATTATTTATTTTATGACGAATCCATATACTTTTTGAGAAGGAAAAAGATAAAGAAACTTATGAAATTTTCAATTGATTATACCTGCCTATAATGTAGCGGATTATTTAGAAAGAATGTGTTAAAAGTAGTATTAATTCAAGATTTTGAAGATTATGAAATTATCACTAAATGATGAGTTCAACTGATCACTATACTGCAATAGTCGCTGATAAATTTGTCTGAGTGAGAATACCAATAGTAAGGGTGTTAAATCAAAAAGAATGGTTGAGCTTCATGCAAGAAATACAGGTATTAAAGATCAGCTCGAGGAGAGTACTTATTGTTTTAGATGGTGATGACTTTTGGAGTGATCAACATTTTTGAATCAACTTTTGATGAAATAACTACAGAAATGCATGATGATGTTATCGTTTTTCGGGCTACAGTTATTTTGTATGATGATAGAATTTTAGATTTCCCTATCTATGTTTGAGGAAAATATTTTATAAAGCTACTTGCTTTGGAATATTTAATGGTCCAAATTGGAATAAGTGTGATCGAACTGTTTCAAAACGGCTTGAAATTTTCCAGAGGAATGGTATCTGAGGATGGTTTATATTGTTCGGATCTTATAAAATGACAAAGAAATTTTTCAATTCTAAATAGTACTCAATACATGTATAGACAGAACTGCAAAAGGAAGTTTGACTAATGTCGTGAAAGAAAAAATGTTCAAGATACTCTTGAAAGAATCAGGATGGGACTTTCTGACTTGAAAATACTCATTAGTTGAAATTCAAAAAGCTTTAAATATCTATTTTGCAATCTCATATATCTCTATATTACCTTATGTAAATCAATCCATTGATAATTTTAAAAATTAAAGAGTTGCTTTATCAGTATAAAGTATTTGCTCCATTATGCAAAGTATATAGAGAACCGAGCATTTAAATTAACAGGTCTATTGGCCAAGTTTATTTGGGATAAAATTTTCAATAAAACTATTTCCTGTTTTATTGAAGTTTTATAAATAGAGTGGATTAGTTACGAAAGGAAAAATATGTCTAAACCAGCTATTTCAGTTATTATTCCAGTTTATAATGCACAAGACGGGATTAAACGTGTGTAGATTCTCTTTTGAATCAATCATTTAAGGATTTTGAAATTATTTCTTCTGAACGATGGTTCGAAGATAATTCTTTAAAGATTCTAAAGAATATGAATCAAAGTATGGTTTTATAAGAGTAATTGATAAACAAAATGGAAGGAGTGGCAGTAACTAGAAACAAGGGATTCTTCTAGCTGAGGGAGAATATATTATGTTCATGGATAATGATGATTTTTGTTGATAGTGATTATATTGAAACTTTTTATCAGGCTATCCATGAGAAAAAGGCTAGACTTGATTGTTGGTGGGTACAAACGCGTCAATCAGGATAACCAAATTATCTTTTAGCCAGGATATACAGCAGTCAGAATGGTCCAAGATATTATAATGGCTCCTTGGGCCAAAATTTACCGAACTGAGTTCTTGAAAACGAATAATTTAGAATTTTTGACTATGGTATAGAGAAGATATCATTTTTAACCTAGCTGCCTATAAGGGCAACAGACAAAAATAGGTTTGTTAGATTATAAAGGATATAATTGGTATTACAATAGTCAGAGTATTTCTAACACTTCTCAGAGAGGTTTTCTCCTAAAATTGATATTTTAGTTCTTTTTCAAAAATATTAGAGTTGGGTAAGCCATCTGAGCTAGAAGTATATTACTTGAAAAGATATTATGTTTGGTATTTGCTTTTTCTGGGAGAACCTCATCCAATCGAGGAGTTTATTCATCAGTATATTAGGATTAAGGAATGGTTAAAAGAGAATAAACTCATCAGTACGATCTCTCCCTTGTCTAAGAAGGTTCAGGGCGAAAGATTTCAGACTAAAAATTTCACTTATTGTTTTGAGCTTAGAGAAGTTAAGGTTAGTTCCACTATTTGCTAAAATTTATTGTAAAGGGAAGAAAAGATAATTGAAAGTTTTAATGATAATTCCCTGCTTATAATGAGGAAGAAAGTATTTTAAATACGGTTATGAGCATTGTAGAATATCGGAGAAAGTTGATTTTGACTTAGACTACGTAGTTAATCAATGATGGGTCAGTTGACAGAACTAGGAGATTTTTGGACAGCCATCATCTGAATGCTATTCATTTGGTTATGAATTTAGGATTGGCGGAGCTGTTCAGACGGGCTATAAGTATGCTCTTGAGAAGAATTATGATGTGGCCGTACAGTTTGATGGAGATGGTCAGCATGATATTGAGTCGCTGGATGCTTTGCTGAGCCTATTCGTCGTCAGCAGGCTGATTTGGTTGTTGGTTCTCGTTTTATCGGTGATAAGTCTTCAGAGTTTCAGACGACTTTTATGCGTCGTTTTGGCATTACCATTATTTCAGCTTTTATTAAATTGACAACAGGCAAAAGGATTCTGGATACCACGTCAGGCTATCGTTTGGCCAATCGAGACATTATTCGACAATTCGCTGCGCGCTATCCTATCAAAGTACCCTGAACCAGAATCAATCGTCCATATCTTGAAGCGGAAAATATAAAAGTGGTGGAAGCATCCAGCCAATATGTTTGAGCGTGCGGGAGGGAGTCTCTTCGATTACTCCGATTAAGTCCATTCGCTACATGATTGAAGTTTGCTCTTCGATCTTGATTGCTGCTTTTATGAAAGAGAGTGAATAATGTCCATTTTGTCTATTGTTATGCTAGTGGCTTCAGTTCTATTCCTGTATTTTGTCTTTCGGAATATCAATCAAAACAATATTTTGTTTGAGCAAGCCTTTATGTGGATTATTATTGGATTTGTACTGATTGTTATCTCTATTTTTGATTGGATTCCCGTTTCGATTGCCAAATTGTTAGGTTTTGAACTGACCTCAAACTTTGTCATGTCCTTGGCCATCTTTCCTACTGATTATTGTTTTTGCATACTATTTCCATTTCCAAAGCAAAAGAGCAAATCAAGCAGTTGGTGCAAAGAACTGTCCATCATGAAGCAAAAGAATGTCCAAGTTAGAGAGTGAAAAAGATGAAAAATAACCATACCTGGGTGATTTGCGCCTATGGCGAAAGTGAATTTTTAGAAGCTTGTATCCTGTCTTTGCAAGCTCAAACCTTGCCATCAAAGATTATCTGCTATAGCTCAACACCGTTGGATTCAATCAAGCAGCTGTGCCAGAAGTACGGTATTCCTTTTTATACGAAAGAAGGCGGAGGTATCGGTAAGGACTGGAACAATGCCCTTACCTTTGTTGAGACTTCTTATGCTACCATTGCTCATCAAGATGACTACTATGAGCCAACTTATCTAGAAGCAGTGATGCAAAAATAGAGCAGTCGAAGGACATTCTCATTGCTTATACAGACTATTTTGAAGAGAAAAATGAGTCAAAGATTCCAGCTAATACCAATCTTGAAAAATCAAGACTCTCATGCTTAAAACCTTAAATCTGATGCCATCCAGTCGTTTTTGGAGAAATCGGGTTCTAGCTTTTGGCAATCCCATTTCCTGTCCGGCGGTGACATACAATTTAGAGGCATTAAGGGATTTTCGATTTGATGAGGAAATGCGCGTGAGTCTGGATTGGTATGCTTTGGTACAAGATTAGTGATTATAGGGGCGATTTGCTTATATTTCTGAGAAAGCTCATGTGCCACCGGATTCATGGAGAGTCGGAAACAACCAAGACTATTTCAGATAATACTAGGACCAAAGAAGATTTGTTCATGTATCAGCTTTTCTGGCTTAAGTGGGTGGCTAATTTGATAAATAAAGCATATAAGAAGAGTCAAGATGCCAACTCAAATTAATATAGTTATTTACATAGGAAAGTATATGAAAGATTTAATATCTGTTGTTGTAACATGTTACAAACCATCAAGACTACATTGAACAGTGTTTGCGCAGTATTTTTGAACAAACATATCAAAAATATTGAGTTATTGGTATTGGATGATGGGTCCACAGACAAGTCCGCCCAGATTATCCAAGAAACTTTGGTAGATTCCCCTTTCCCGACGAGGTTTGAAAGCCATGAAAATATGGGGTCGTCAAGACAAGAAACAAGGCTTTGCAGCAAATTCAAGGCACTTATTTTATTTTTGTGGATAGTGACGATTTTCTGGATTCAGACTACATTGAGAGCTTCTACACAACCATGCTGCAAGAGGAAGCAGATATTGTCTATGGGGATTTGTATGACCCTGATAAAAAAGAAGTTTACCTTAAATCACGTCCCTATGACAAGGTGGCTTTCTTAACAGAAAATTTCATTTCCAACTGTTCCCTCATTCGTCGCTCAATTGCTGATGGTATTTATTATGATGAAGCGCTGAATCGTGAAAAATTGGAAGACTATGATTTTCTTTTAAACTTAATTATCAATCAAGGTGCGAAACCTGTTTATAATGCAAATACAAAGCTGAATTACCGGGTCTTTGATAAGGAATCAATCTCTAAACGGATTCTACGAGATATCATTACGAAATGTATCTGAAAAATCCTGCGTAAGTATGTGAGACAGATACCAGATGAGAGTTTATCAGCTTTGTCTGCAAATATCTACACTCTAGATAGCAGACTGAATGATTTAATTCAGCATATGAATCAGGTATCCGATTATATTCATGAGCTAAAGGAGAAACTGGGAACGTGATAGTGAATTGATTTATCAATATCAGGATGACATTGATGAATTACGTAACTCACTCTCATATCGCGTTGGGAACGCTATCGTCACTCCACTAAGCAGGTAGGGCAGATTGTCAAAAATCCACGGAATATCCGAACTGTCCTATCTCAAATGAAGCGTCAGTGCATTACCATAAAAGAAATATCAAATCGCCAAAAACCTATTATTATCGAGTTTTACGGAATTCTCAGCGAAAAGCAATTTCAACAAGTGACTGGCAAGAAGTGCCTGATTCTACGTCATTTTTTGAGGCAGAAGAGAATCTTCAGCGCTACTAGGTTCTATTTTTAGAGAAATTAGCAGCTTTAGTAGATGAAACATTGATTGTAGTAAATGGAGGATTGAAATCAGAGGATTTATCTACTTTGAACAGTATGGCCAAGTTCTGGTAAGAGATAATACAGGTTATGATGCTGGGGCATTTAGGGAAGGTATTTTTAACCATTGGTAAGGAAAAAGCTGCAAACTTCTTCTCAACTCTTGCTAGTCAATGATACAAATATTGGTCCAATGCGAGATTTGAATGAGGTCTTCCAAACAATGGCGGAGAGAAATCTTGATTTTTGGGGGATTTCCTTTGGTGAAGCACAAGAAGATGCCACGAATTTCAATCAATACGGCTATATTCCAGAGCATCTGCAATCCTATTTTCTTGTCATTGAGCCTTTGTTACTTCGGTCAGAGGAATTTTTCGACTATTGGAACAACCTAACGGATACGGATTCGCGTGATAGGGCTATTGGGAAACACGAAACAACTTTTACTAAGTATTTTGCAGATTTGGGTTATCGATATGATGCTTTGGTGTCTGAAAACAAAGACAGTGCTATGTATATTCATCCTTTGAGAATGCTTAGGGCTGGTAGTCCGTTGGTTAAATACACCTCATTACAAAATTATAATGCGCAACAATCCCTGTTGGCAGGGACTGGAAAGACGAACAGAAATACCTGATTTGCTCAATTATGTACAAATGGAAACAGATTATCCAGTTGAAATATTGGAAAACATTGTACAAAAATTCAAATCAATCTCCAGAGAACAATATATCTTGATTATAGATGGGGTTGAAAATATCATTCCGCAATGTACACGTTACCGAGTGTTGAACAAAGCAGAACAGTTGCGAAAAAACGGCTTCACTGTCAAAGTAGTAAATGTGTCAGAATTTGAGATTTCTCAGGCTCGATATGCAAGTCATATTATCATCTATCGGGCTCCATGGTCTTATCAACTTCAATTCTTGTGCGATACAGCTAAAAGAGATAAAAACCAGTTTATTTTGACATTGATGATTTGGTTTTTGATACAGTTTATACAGATCAGCTGAGCTATACTCAAGGCTTGTCAGATAAGGACAAGGGCAACTATGATGCTGGTGTCAAAAATTATGGCAAGATGTTAGCTGCCTGTGATGGAGCGATTACTTCGACTTTCCAACTGAAAGAAGAGCTGCTCAAATATAAAGATAAGGTGTTGCTGAACAGAAATCGAGCTTCCAGTGACTTGATTGAAATCAGTTCTCACTTTATCAAAGATTATAGTCAGCAAGATTCAAAAGTCAAGATTGGCTATTTTTCAGGTTCTATCAGCCACAATGAAAAATTTTGAATTGATAAAACCAGCCATCCAATCATTGCTTGAAGTCTACAAAGAATGTGGAGCTTCATATCGTCGGACATTTGATATTCCAGAGGATATGAAGCCGTATCAACAGCAGATCGTTGCACATGACTATGTGGACTGGAAGGATTTTACCCCAGCTGATTAGTCAGGTGAGATATCAATCTAGCGCCGCTGGTTGACTCGGTCTTTAACCAGGCTAAGTCTGAAATCAAATGGATGGAAGCTGCCTTAGTAAAAGTTCCTACAGTTGCTAGTCATATTGGAGCCTCTCTGATATGGTTAAAGATGGGGAGACTGGACTTTTAGCTAAAGACGGGAGTGGAAAGAAAAGTTAGAGCGTTTGATTCTTTCGTCTGACCTACGTCAGGAATTAGCAGAAAATGCCTATGATTTTGTTCTTGAAAACTGCAGTTTAGATAGTAAAGATGAAATGGTGAATGATTTTGAAAAAGAAGTAAGACGATGAAAAATAGAAAATATCTTTTTGGTCTTGGCGACGGTCTTTGTCATGACATTTATGGTAGTTCAACCGATCAACCGTGTTCCGGATGAAACGAATCACGCCCGCATGACTTGGGAGATTTTCCATAAACCGACAGAGTAAAACCTACAAGTGGATGGAAAATATCTCTGCGGAACCGCATGTTTCTCCAACAGAGTATAAGAAGCTTTTTACGGAAAAATTGGATTTATCTCCAGGAAGAGTCTACTTTGGGGATTAATCTCAAAACTTTTTCCTTTTTACCGCAGCTAATTGGCATGACCTTGGGATCGTTTATCTATCCATCGGTGGGAGTTATTATCATGATGGGGCGATTTTTTAACGGCCTAGCCTATATTTTGGGTGTTTACTTCCTGATTAAGTATTTTAAGTACGGCAAGAAGGCTCTCTTTTTCATTTCACTTCTGCCAATTATGGTTCAACAGGCAGCTCTCTCTCCTACGATGTAATGAACCACTTTGGAGCTTATGCTGGTCATTGGTTTTTCACTAATATTGCTTCCAGCAAGAAATTTACCAATCAAAGAATTTTATCCAGCTTTTTGATCATATCCGTTGGACTCTTTTGCAACCAAACTGAAACAATGTTCTGTTATTGGGCTTGTTGCCTTTCATTGATTTTGAAATGGAAGGGATTCTTAGCTGTTTTGAACAAGCCTTTTTCTTGCGATCAAGGCATTTATCGGTCGTCATCGCTATGTTTTTTTACAGTTTGGCTCTTGTTGCTGTTTTCTTAACCTTGCATCTGCTTTTGTCCGCCATCAAGGAGGGCTTTTTCCACTACAGTAGGGTTCTGCTCAACACTTTGTTTAAACAGCGCATGAACGGTGACCTCAATACCATATTGACCATTGGTCTCTTTGGATTTTTGGGTATTTCACCATTCAGTTGCCCCTGTGGCTAATCTTTCTTGATGTAGCGGTACTGACTATCATTTTCTTGCAGTCCAAGAAGGATTTTATGACGAAGTCCTATGCAACTGTCTCTGCGTATCTTTTCCTTTTGCAGGTCATTGCTGTTGTCACTATCATGTACCTAGAGTGGACTCCGATTGTTTTAGGAAAAGGTGCTCAGATATCCGTTGGAACTCAGGGCCGCTATTTCACGCCTTTCCTAATTCTCTTCTTACCCCTTCTTGCAAATATAGGCAAGTTGGAGATTCAGGAGCGGACAGTTAAAAACCTTGCTTATAGGCACTTTGTCAGCTAACTTTTTATTCAATCTATTTAATGATTCCATTCTATTGGAATTGGTAAGGATAAGCTATGAAGAAAAACATTTTATTCATTTCGCCGACTGGAACTTTGGATAATGGGGCAGAGATTTCTATTTTTCCATCTGATGAAGTATTTGGTTCAGGATGGCTATCACGTTATCAATGCGATACCAGATTATCATGTCCAAGTCCAGCAAGACTATATTTTCTACTCTTGCAAAAGAAGGAATTAGAACCATTGCTCTGCCATCCGTAAAATGGTGGTGGGAGGATGCACCAGGTGGTCTTCCTGGAACTCATGAAGAGGGGATAAACTCTTACCAAGAAAATATTGCTGCGCTGAGAAAGTTAATGGTAGATAGCCATATTGACTTGGTCATTACAAACTACAGTTAATATGTTTCAGGAGCAGTAGCAGCAGCTTGTGAGGATATTCCGCATTTACTGGCTGATTCATGAATTTCCTGAGGAGAATTTGGTTATTATAAAGAGAAAAATTGGTGTTTGTAGACTGACTATACTCAGATGAGATATTCACGGTTACAGGATCTTACAAAAACTCGCCCATCTTCTCTTGCCTCAGCGTGAAAAATTAAATCGTTTATTTCACTAATGAAGTCGTATCAATAAAGGACCAAACAAGGAACTGAGAAAAGATTCTGTTTCTGTTGGTCGAGTAATGATAGATAAAAATCAGATTGAACTGCTTCAAGCTTATCAAAAATTTGAAACATGCCAGGATTATGAGCTTGTATTTATTGGTGGTTGGGATGAAACTTATAAAAGAAATGTGATGATCTATATCCAGAGAACATCAGATTAACCAATATTTTCTTTTTGGGGACATCAAAGATAATCCTTGGGAAGAGTTAACATCAGAAGATATCTGTGTTTTCCATCTTCAAAATTGAAACTTTGGTCTAGTATATATAGAATCCATTTTAAATAGGGATTCCAACAATTATATCAGATAATCAAGGATATATGCAGCCTACGATTTATGTTCGAAGTCGGTCAACTCATCTACGAAATTAGAGAAATATTGAACAGTTGACGAGTATTTTGCAGATTCTATAAAAACTTCTCAGTCAGAAAGACTTTGTTGTAAAAACAAAGAGGATTCAAAGATGTTTATCAGAATAGAGACAACTATCGATGAGTTGTTATGCAAATAACAGAGTCATACTTTTGAGAAATAAGAAATTATTTGTACTATTTTAATAGTCTACTAATGAACAAAAGTATCTGAAAGAAAAATACCCATCTATTTAAAAATTATAAGAAGAATTATAAAATAGTGAATACTAGTAAGGAGACAGTAAATGGTAAAAGAAATGACATTTACTGATTTTCTTTTCTTTACACTACAAATCACCAAGAAAATGATATAATAGACTAGATTGTAAAATCTTTGAATTGAGGAAAAAGCATGGAGACATGTCTTCATCATCGGGAGTCGCGGACTTCCTGCTAAATATGGCGATTTGAAACCTTTGTTGAAAAATTAGTAGAAAAATAAGGTTTCTTCCCAAATCCAGTATCATGTAGCTTGTTTGTCAGATGATGAAGCTTTTCATCATTTTTGATTACAAAGGAGTGGATTGCTTCACGATTAAGGCTCCTAAGTTAGGGCCAGCTCAGGGTGATCGCTTATGATATGATGGCCATCAATTATTCTTTAAAGCTAGTGCAAGAGCAGCAGATTGAGCGTCAATTTTTATATTTTTAGGCAATACGATTGGAGCCTTTGTGGCGCCTTTTGCACATAAAATTCAAAAAGCAGGCGGGACTTTTCTTTTATCAATCCAGATGGTCTGGAATGGAAGCGGGCTAAGTGGCCTAAAGCCGGTTCAAAGCCTATCTCAAATATTCTGAGAAAGCTTATGACCAAGCATGCCGATCTGAGTCATTGCGGATAACCAAGGCATTGAAAGCTATATAAAACAATCCTATCCTTGGTCTAAGACGGCTTTCATTGCTTATGGGACAGACCTCCAGCTATCGTCTCTTGACTCTCAGGATGCTCGCGTGCGTGATTTTTGAGAAAATGGCAGAGCAGAAAAGGAATATTATTTGATTGTTGGACGTTTTGTGCCAGAAAACAACTACGAGACCATCATTCGGGAATTTATAAAATCCAAAACCCAACGTGACTTGCTGATTATTTGCAATCAGTGAGGGAAATCCTTATTATGAAGAACTCAAGCAAAAACGGGTTTGATAAAGGATTCTCGGATTAAGTTTATTCAGGACTGTCTATGATCAGGAACTGCTCAAATATATCCGCAATCAAGCCTTTGCCTATTTGCATGGACACGAAGTCGGTGGAACCAATCCCTGGGCTTCTGGAAGCTCTGGCTCAGACTGATGCTAATTTGGTTTTTGGACGTGGACTTCAACCATCAAGTAGCCCAAGAAACAGCTCTTTATTGGCAAAAAGAAGAGGGGCAGTTGGCTCAGCTGATTGACCGAGTAGATGCTCAAAATCAGCCTTTTTCTGAGCTAGGTCAGGCGGCCAAAGAAAATATGAAAGAAAACTACACCTGGGAAAAAATTGTAGGTGAATACGAGGAGCTATTTTTATCATGAAAGTGACTATTCTTCTGTCGACCTATAATGGTGAGCAGTTTTTGGCAGAGCAGATTGAAAGTATTCAAGCCCAAACTTATAGGGATTGGCAGCTCTTGATTCGAGATGATGGCTCTAGTGATGGGACGCGAGCGATTTTGAGGATTTTTGCCAACAGGACGAGCCGGATCTTCTTTATCAATCCAGAAGCACTCAAAAATTTGGGTGTCATTAAGAGTTTTCATAGCTTGCTGAAGTATCAGGATTCGGATGTTTACTTTTTAGTGATCAGGATGATGTCTGGTTGCCGGATAAGTTGGCGATTCAGTTGGCGGCAGCAGAAAAACTATGATGCTTCGTACCTTTGTTGGTTTATATGGATTTAAAAGTGGTGGATCAGGAGCTAAATGTTGTTCACGAAAGTATGATTCGGACGCAGTCTGACCATGCCAATACAGAATTGATTCAGGAACTGACGGAAAATACGGTGACAGGTGCGTTTCGATGATCAACCGAGCTCTGGCTGATTTGTGGACAGGGCAGGAGGAGCATGAACTGCTCATGCACGATTGGTATCTGGGCTTGTTGGCTTCGGCCTTTGGGAAACTCGTTTATCTGGATCAGCCAGGTGAACTCTACCGCCAACATTCGAATAATGTGTTAGGAGCGGACTTTACGCAAGCGGATGAGGAACTGGATTCATCCTAGCCGTCTATTTGCTAAATATTGAAATTGATAAAAGACAGTCAGACTCAGGCCTGCAACCTTCTCAGCCAGCCTCTGACAACTGAAAATAGAGAAATTATTGAAAATTTTGTGACAATCATGGAAGCTCCTTTTTGCAGAGCGACTGCGACGGATTCAAAGTATGGCTACAGAAAAATCGTGCCTTTCATACTTTGGTTTTCACGACACTCATTCTCACAAAATTTGCTTATAAGGAGTAATATGCATGCTAGATTATTTTAGCCAAAAAAACTGGATTCTCTTGAGAGAATTGGTTAAAACAGATTTCAAATTGCGTTATCAAGGCAGTTTCATTGGGCATTTGTGGTCGATTTTTAAAACCATAATGCTTTTTACCATTATGTATCTTGTTTTTGTTCGTTTCCTGCGTTTTGATGATGGAACGCCTCATTATGCAGTATCGCTTCTCTTAGGGATGGTGACGTGGAATTTTTTCTCAGAAGCAACCAATATGGGCATGATGTCCATTGTTGCGCGAGGGACTTACTGCGAAAACTGAATTTTCTAAATCAATTATCGTTTTTTCAGCTATTACTGGTGCAGCGATTAACTATGCGATCAATTTGTTGGTTGTTTTTGCTTTTGCTCTGATTAATGGCGTATCAATTACCCTAGGGTGGCTAGTTATTATCCCGCTTTTTTTGGAATTAGTTTTGATTTCAGCTGGTTTTGCCTTTATGTTGGCGACACTTTTTGTCAAATATCGTGATATTGGGACCCATTTGGGAAGTAGTGCTGCAGGCAGGCTATGTATGCGACACCAATCATTTATTCACTGACTTATATCCTGAAGGGTGGGCATGTTTTTGGTCGCTAAGCTGGTGATGCTTAATCAATGGCTCAGATTATCCAAGATCTTCGTCATTTTTATCGTTTTTCTCAGGCAGTACTCGAGGGCTGGGATTTGATGGACCATTACTGGATTGCTCTGATTCCTTTATCTATTGCCAGTAGTGATATTTGGGCTTGGATATTATATCTTTAATAAAAATGCCAGAGATTTGCGGAGATTCTATAATGTCAAAATAATATTGCAGTAAAGTTGACCATGTCAGTAAGTTTTTAAACTGCCAACAGAGTCAACACAAAGTTTAAGAACGAGCCTAGTCAACCGCTTTTCGAGGTATCAAGGGTTACAAAGAGCAGAACGTTCTCAAGGATATTTCCTCGAAGTGGAAAAAGGGAGATTTTTATCGGAATTGTTGGTCGTAATGGTTCTGGCAAAATCAACTCTTCTGAAAAATCATTTCAGAGATTTATATTCCCGAAAAAGGAACAGTTACCATTGATGGCAAGTTGGTTTCCTTTCATCGAGCTAGGTGTCGGCTTCAATCCAGAGCTGACCGGCAGCGAAAATGTCTATATGAATGGTGCCATGCTAGGGCTTCTCAACTGAAGAAGTAGATGCTATGTATGACGACATCGTTGAATTTGCTGAGCTGGGTGAGTTTATGAATCAAAAACTCAAAAATTATTCTAGCGGGATGCACGGGTTCGTTTAGCCTTTTCAGTTGCTATCAAGGCTCAGGGGACATTCTGATTTTGGATGAGGGTTCTGGCTGTGGGGACGAGCCTTTCAGCGCAAAATGAATGATTATTTCATGGAACAGAAGCATTCGGGAAAGACAACTATTTTAGTAACTCACGACATGAATGCTGTTAAAAAAAGTATTGTAATAAAGCTGTTTTGATTGAAAATGGCTTTAGTCAAAGTTGTCGGAAAATCCAGATGATGTAGCTAACCAATACAGTTTAGACAATGCAAGTGACACCAAAGCCATGAACGAAGATTTTGTCGCTGAAACGGAATCTGTCGCAGTTTCTGATTTAGAGGTTCGTCTACTAAGCTCTCCCCAGACAGCACCAACTGAAGAAATTGAATTTGAGATTAGCTATCAAGTCAATCAGGATATGCCAACCTACATAGCCTTTTTCACTGACTGATATTGACCGCACAATTTGGTTATATAATGATAATTCAATGGATAATTTGACAGAAGGAACAGGCAGAAGACACTTAAATACAAATGTCATCTTTCCCAAATCAATCATGCAAAATTGAAATTGCAGGTTTCTGTGCGTGATGAAGAGAATCAGATTTTAGCCTTTGCAGATTCTAAGAATACTCCGGTCATTATTATCAGCCGACGGGATATTGAAGATGGCGATACCTCTGCAAAAAGACTCAGCAACGGGATTGATTCAACGTAATGGGGTCTGGGAAATCTCTCAATAAAATGATAAGGTGTTTTCATGGAACGAATATTACTCTATGTTCATTTTAATAAATATAGCGCGTGAGTAATCATGTCTTCTACCAATTAGAACAGCTCAAGCCCCTGTTTTCCAAAAATCCTTTTTTTATTTCAAATAGTCATATCGAAGAAGCAACTAAGAAAAAGTTGCAAGACGAATTTGGGATAAGCAATTTGTTGGAGCAGGGACAATCAAGGCTATGATTTCGCGACTTGGCAGGGATGGAATGAGCGCCGTAGGTTTTGAGGAGCTCAAAAACTACGACTCTCTGACTTTGATGAATGATACTTGTTTTGGTCCACTCTGGGATTTGGAGCCTATTTATAAGCGTTTTGAGGCGGATACTCAGGTTGATTTTTGGGGCATGACCAACTTTCGAAAAAAACAAAGTATTTTGAAGAACATCTGCAGAGTTATTTTGTTACCTTTAAGCAGCAGATATTGAGGGCAATTTCTTTTCAAGAATTTTTGGACAAAAGTAAAAGATTTTACTGATGTTCAAGATGTGATTGACCACTACGAGACGAAATTCACCCAATATTTTACAGAGGGCAGGCTTTACCTATCAAGCTTTATTTGATACTCGTCTAGAAGAAGCAGCAGATTTAATTCATCCAGACTTTTACTTATTATAAACCTTTTTACTATTCTTGAAAAAGGTCCCTTTTTGAAAGTGAAAGCTATCAGTGGCAATCCTTTTTCTGCGAGGTATCTGCTGGAAGAAATCAAAGAGGAACTTCTTATCCTGTTTCTTTAATTTCTGAGCATATATTTGAATATGTTGGTCCAGATGTACCCTGCCTGTTTGCAGGATAAGCAGCTTTCGAAAGATGATAAGAATGACTCGCCAGAAAAAGCCGGTAGCGCTTCATATTCATGTGACAGACCTTTCAAATCTTTCGACCAATTTAAAGAAAAATGGGAAGTTCTTCCTCTACAATACCAATTATGGTGACGACAGCTGACGAAGAAATCTTTGACTCAGACTCTTTGGAAACTATATCAGACCGTTATCAAGTTCTTCTAGGAAAGAAGAAAATTCTATGCAGGCGATGCTTGAACAGAGTGAATTGTTGCAGCAAATTTGCTTTTCGTTGGGCATATTTCTACTGCAATTTTAGTAGATGGAGTGCCTCAGCTTGATAATGCGATGCGTAGAGAACTGATGGAGATGATGTTTGAAAATGCCAATGCTAGTATTAAATCATTGGAACAAGATGCTGAGCTTGGTCTCGTTATCCCAGATCTTCCAAGTTTAGTCAGATATGGCTTATTTGAACAAGAAGTTTATCGGAAAGAAATGGCTGCAATTTGGCAAGAGCTCCATTGCCAGAAAACTTTTGATTTTTGAACAATATCCTGTTTTTACCAGGGTGTATGGTGGCTTTCTTTGGTTTAAGCCTTCTGCTCTGATTAGACTTTTTCAAAAACGACTACCAGTTATCAGCTCAAACTGAACCTCAAGTTTTAGAAAATTTGTTAGTTTATTTTGGCTTGGGATCAGGACTATGATTTTAAAATCATGTCTGGAACCCCATTGCCTGCTCTATTAGACTTACAAAGAGAAGTAGAACGATTAAAACAGCAGAAAGGAAAATTGGCTCACAAGAGCCTAGCAAAAAAAGTTAGAAGGTATTTATCAAATCTTTTTAAAAGTTAGATAATAGTTTCTGTAGAAAGAATAATGAAATTTTTAGTCAATTATTATAAGCAGATTTCCTATTTGCTTATCAGTTTTTAGTTTTGGATACCATAGCTGTTGCGACTTTATTCTTATTTCAAGTAAATAAGGGTTTAGATAATTATGCCAGCCTCGGTTTTGGTTTTTTCTAGTTTTAATAGCGGTTTTATTTGGTGTAGGTCAGATTGTTGCCCAACTGCTAAATCGAAAAATTATTGGTCTGGTCTTTTTCTCGTTTATGGAATCTACGCCCTTGTTTTTCTTATTTGCTGACGGTGACGCAGCATGTGAATGATTTTGATTTTAAAAGCAGAGAATATTTTCAGTAATCACTTTTGTAGAAGTTAACGGTTTACCTTACTTTGCTGATATTTTTATTTGCTTATCTCATTAAACCGCTTTTTCTTCTCTGCAAAAAATATCATTCCCAAAGACTTTTTTGACTGTTGATGAATTTCAATAGTGGTTTTCTAGAGACACTGTTCTTGTCCCAATCTTTTTCTTCTCTTATCGCTAACAGATAGTAAGATGACCGCTATTTTTTTCAGCACCAGAGTTTATTGATGACTTATCTTTCAGATAGCGGATTTGAAATTTCTCAAGATTCTATTTTTAAGTTAATTGGTTTTATTATTTTACTCTTTTTTCTTATTTTTCGATTCCTAGCTTTTTAGCGGTAAAGGGTTTGATAGATATTTCGAGAAATAAAGGAAGCCTTTTCAGTTGCAGTCTTATGCAGTGCAGCTTTTTTCTGTCATCTTTCAACTATACTATCCAAAAATAGTATCCGAGCGGATGTTTCTGTTTTAGAACTTCATTTATTTACTGGGAGCAAGTCTCTTTCAGATAGCAGTATTTACACTATTTATTTTTATCTATCTTGCTTTTAATCAAATTTTTTTCTACCCACAATTATCATATTGACGATAGGTGTCAGTTCAACAATTGCCAGCAGCTTGAAATTTCAATATCGACAAGAACCAATTTCTGCCAAGTGATATCAGCTGGCTAAAAGATCCTAAGCTTTTATTTGAGTTTTCTTGGTGGTAATTATGGAATCTATGCGATTGCTAGTGGTAGCTATTGGTCTTTTCTATTGGTTTTTCCGTAGGAAGAATTTTTACCTGGGAAAATAATCACTATGGTAAAAATTCAACTTATTTCACTGATTTTTCCTATTATTTTTCTTAGGTGTTTTACAGATATTCTCTTCGAAAGAGAATGGTAAAGTTGCTGACAATATTCCAGTTGTGTCCATTTTGAATAATTACCATGATTTGACTTGGTTTGGTAATACAGTTAATTCGCAAATGCGGTCTGTTTCTTTTGTTTGGTTTACTCAATTATCTGATAAGCCTATGATTCAGCCGGCAGGATACTCTAAAGAAAAAAATTCAAGAATTAGAAAAGAAATATGGGGCACTAGCTGATTCTATCAATCAGGAACGTAAGCAGAAAAATAGAAGAACAGACGGTCATTTATGTTCTTAGTGAGAGCTTTTTCTGATCCAGCACGGATTTCTGGTATCTATGTCACAGAAACTCGATTCCAAATATTCAGGAAAATCATGTCTAAGACTACCAGTGGGTTGATGCAATCAGATGGCTATGGTGGTGGAACTGCGAATATGGAGTTCCAAACGCTGACCGGTTTACCGTTTTATAACCCTATCGCCTCTGTCTCTGTCTATTTATACGGAAGTTGTACCAAAGATGAACAAAGCTTCCGGCAATCAGTGATTCTTATTCTTCTCAAAATCGTACAGTGATTCATTTAGCTTCACCAAGTAATTATTCCAGAAATATCATTTACAAAGATCTGGGATACGATACCTTTATTCATTATGGAACTCAAGGGATTACAGGGAGATCATATTGGTGGAAACTATAGTGATAAAACGACCTATAATCAAGTTCTAGATCGTCTAAAAAAACAGACCAAAGTCAATTTTTCTCAGTTATGACGATGCAAAATCACATGCCTTGGACGGAAGTTAATCCGATTTACATGTCTGCTAGTTATCCAGGTTTCACGGAGGCAGGAAATAAATCCTTATCCAGCTATGTAAGGATGCTCTACCACACAGACAATGCGACCAAGGAGTTTCTAGATAAGCTTTCTAAAATTGATAAAAAGATAACAGTGGTCTTTTATGGTGATCATTTGCCAGGTCTATATCCTCAATCAGCTTTTAAGGATCATCCCTGAAAATCAATATCTGACCGATTACTTTATCTGGAGCAATTATGAGACACCTAGCTGGACTATCCTTTGGTTAACTCTAGTGATTTTTCTGCCTTATTGCTTGAGCAGACCAATTCTAAAAGTATCTCCTTACTACGCTTTATTGACGGAAGTTCTTCATAAAGGCCAGTGTGGACAAGAAGGCACTGGAGCCATCAGCCCAAGAAATTGCAGATGATTTAAAATTGATCGAATATGATATGGTTGGTGGAAAAAGGTATCTTTCGAAGGATTTCTTTGCTATACCAGCAAAATAAAAAAATAGAATAGGTTTACCAATTCTATTTTTATTATTTTATGCTAAACTAGTAGTAGGGGGTGAAGATATGATAAAGATTTTTTGGGAAAGTACGCTATCATTGGCAACCAGAAATGTCGGTGTTAGTAATTTATTGGTCTTTGTCAGTCATTCCGATTTTTATAGGACTGGTACCTTTGATGTATGAAAGCTCCAGTGTTCCGACTCTTGTCCTCTTTTCATTCTTTTTGTTTATGGTCTTACTGGGCTATCGGTGTGCATAGATATTTCACGATTTATGATGATGGGTATTTTGCGCATTATTACGGCAAATCCTTTTCACGCCAATCAAGATTGATATTTCAACGATTGAGAAGTTAGAAGTAACAAAAACGTCTATCACTCTTCATTTTACAGGGAAAGAGTCATGTAGAGGACCTTTCTGTATGCGGAAGTGGTCAAAAATATTTTTGTCAACGCCCTAGCTTTAAATGAGCATTTTTAAAGGCGAAGTGGAATTAGTAGATAATCTGACTCTTCTAGATTATTTTGAAGTCTACTATGGTGACCAAGCTAAGAAAAATTAATCTTTTTAGTAGAGCTCTGGTTGGACAGTTTTTGATAGCCTCGAGAATCTCAGGCTGACTCTCAACCTCTTTTCTAAGAGCTGGTCATCTTGATAAAATTTGACAATGCCATTATCGTGATAATCAAAAGAGATCTGAGTAGGTCTGGCAGAGTCCCGCAAGCAATGCAACGTTCAGGAATGAGTGTAACTTTTCATACTCATATTGTAATAAGATTTTTAGAAAAACTCAAGGAGGAAGTCATGGAAAAAGAACCATGGGAAAGCAGATGTATATGATAATGGAGCAGAGAAATTGAATCGCAGAAAGAAAAGTCAGGCGAGTAAAGTTGATCGCTAGCTGACAATATTAGCAGCTATTTAGTGATGGTCATTGCTAGGCACTCTTTTTCGCCTACTCTTCTACTGGTGGAAGTAATAAAAGACTGTTATGGATGGGTTTGATGGTACTTCTACTGCAGCTGCATCTTCAAGTAGCAGTGCGGAACAACCAGCTCCATCAGAGCAACAGCGTGAATCAGAAGAAAAGCCAACTCAGTCTTCGGAAGGTACCTTGACTGTTCAGCCCGGTGAAGGAGAAGCTGCGATTGCAGCGCGTGCAGGTATCTCTATTGCAAAATTGGAGCAATTAAATCCGTCGCACATGTCTACTGGTTCTTGGTATGCCAACCCAGGTGATATTGTTAAGATTCAGTAGGAGCGGGTTTATGAAACAGATTCAGATTGCTGATTGATGGACCTGCGTCAAGTGGAAAATCCACTGTTGCAAAAGATTATTGCCAAAGATTTTTAATTATACCTATTTGGATACGGGTGCCATGTACCGTGCAGCCACTTACCTAGCTTTACAAAATCATTTGACTGAAAAATGATGCAGATGAGATCGTAACCTTGCTCGAGACTTATTCGGTTAGTTTTGGTCGTTCGGAGAATGGTGAGCAGTTGGTGTTTGTGGGGATGTTGATATCACTCATCCGATTCGTGAAAATGAAGTTACCAATAATGTGTCGTGGGTCGTCAGCTATACCAGAAGTGCGTGAAAAATTGGTTCATTTGCAGCAGTTGATTGCTGCACAAGGTGGCATCGTCATGGATGGACGTGATATTGGAACGAGTCGTTTTGCCAGATGCAGAATTGAAAAATTTTTCTAGTTGCTTCAGTTGAGGAAAGAGCAGAACGCCGCTACAAAGAAAAATCTTGAAAAAGGGATTCCGGCTGATTTGGAAACTCTAAAAAGGAAATAGCGGAGCAGGACTACAAGGATAGTCATCGCGAGTATCACCCTTTGAAAACCAGCGGCTGACTCCATTCATTTTGATACGACTGGCATTGGAATCCCAGAAGTTGTCAAATTTATTGAAGAAAAAGCGAAAAAATCATTGACAAATAAAAAGAAACTTGGTATGATAGTAGAGTTGAGAAAAGCAGAAGTGAGAACTTCTCGCCTTGCGACTAACGTTGTCTGGCTCTACAGGATTCAGTTTCAGTGATGAAATACTATCATGTAGTGCGGGTTTGCGTTAGCAGGTCCGCACTTGTTTTTCTCTAAAAATAAAAAAAGAGGTGAAAACCATAGCAAAACAAGACTTATTCATCAATGATGAAATTCGTGTGCGTGAAGTTCGGTTGATCGGTCTTGACGGCGAACAATTGGGTATTAAACCGCTTAGCGAAGCGCAATCTCTGCGGATGAAGCGAATGTCGATTTGGTCCTGATTCAGCCACAAGCTAAACCACCTGTTGCGAAAATTATGGACTATGGCAAGTTCAAGTTTGAGTATCAGAAAAAGCAGAAAGAACAACGTAAAAAACAAAGCGTTGTCACTGTGAAAGAAGTACGTCTCAGTCCTACCATTGATAAAGGGGACTTTGATACAAAACTTCGTAACGCACGCAAGTTCCTTGAAAAAGGAAACAAAGTTAAGGTATCCATTCGCTTTAAAGGTCGGATGATTACCCACAAAGAAATTGGAGCTAAGGTCTTGGCAGACTTTGCTGAAGCAACTCAAGATGTTGCAATCATTGAGCAAAAGCCTAAGATGGATGGACGTCAAATGTTCAGTACAAATGGCACCGATTAGTGACAAAAAATAAACTGTCAAAAAGTTAGAAAAAGGAGATTTTATCATGCCAAAACAAAAAACACACCGCGCATCAGCTAAACGTTTCAAACGTACAGGTTCTGGTGGCTTGAAGCGTTTCCGTGCTTACACTTCTCACCGTTTCCACGGAAAAACTAAGAAACAACGTCGTCATCTTCGTAAAGCATCAATGGTGCATGCAGGAGATTTCAAACGTATCAAAGCAATGCTTACAGGTCTTAAATAAGAGATTTTTGTAACAATTATCTAGGAAATATTTGGAGGAAAATAAAACATGGCACGTGTTAAAAGGTGGCGTTGTATCACAGCAAAACGTCGTAAACGTATTTTTAAAATTAGCTAAAAAGGTTACTATGGAGCAAAACACATCTTGTTCCGTACTGCAAAAGAGCAAGTAATGAACTCTTACTACTATGCATACCGTGACCGTCGTCAGAAAAAAACGTGACTTCCGCAAATTGTGGATCACTCGTATCAATGCGGCAGCTCGTATGAACGGACTTTCATACTCACAATTGATGCATGGTTTGAAATTGGCTGAGATCGAAGTGAACCGTAAAATGCTTGCTGACTTGGCTGTTAACGATGCAGCAGCTTTCACAGCTCTTGCAGATGCAGCTAAAGCTAAAACTTGCTAAATAAGAAGATAAAAGTTGAAAACATCGTTTCAACTTTTTCTTGATCAGGTGACAATCGCCAAGTGTTTTAGTATAATATAGTGAGAATGGATGGAGGAGTGAATGATGATGTCAAATCAGTTAGCTTAGGGATGAATACTTTTGCAGCAGCAGCTTTTTGATTGCCAATCGTTCGACCTGCAAACGGCCAAGGTTGGAGCGGTCTTAGTCAAGGATAATAAGGTCATATCGACCGGCTACTAATGGCTCTGTTTCAGGAACGGAGCACTGTATTGATCATGAGTGTTTGGTCATTGATGGTCATTGTGACGGACCTTGCATGCAGAGGTCAATGCTATTTTGCAGGGAGCTGAGAGGGGCGTTCCTAAAGGATTTACGGCTTATGTGACTCATTTTCCTGTTTAAACTGTACCAAGCAACTGCTTCAGGTCGGCTGCAAGCGTGGTCTACATCAACCAATATCGGATAGATGATTATGCTCAGTACCTTTACGAGGAAAAAGAAGTGGAACTGGTACATTTGCCGATAGAAGATGTGAAAGAGGGGCCTATTGCTCAGACGGAGTTTGGTATAGTTTGGTGGGAAATATTTAGCACTAATAATCCAGCTTAGATCGAACTAAATCATAGATAAAGTTATAGTTTTGGGACTATAGCTTTTTCTTTTTGGAAAATGATTCAGCATAATTCTAAAAATCAGTGATATAATGGAGAGGTTATATAGTCCCGATAAGATGGTAGAAACTCTATCAGTACTTTTGTAACTCGCAAAACAATGACGGCTCCAAAGTTACTCGTCATTCAACGGTTGCCGCTATATTGCGGTCACCTATGCGCCTTACTAGCTTCAGAAATAAAAAGGTATCGTTTTTATTCCTTTTGCGTCGTAACTCGTAGGTGAGAGGATTTGCAATCACTTTTGGTGTTTGTTTATTTGTTTAATATTTTTATTAGGGGGACATTTTTATGTCAGAACGTAAACTTTTCACGTCTGAGTCTGTATCGGAGGGACATCCTGATAAGATTGCAGACCAAATTTCCGATGCTATTTTTGGATGCTATCTTGAGCTCAGGATCCAGAGGCTCATGTGGCATGCTGAAACCGCTGTTTATACGGGCTCCGTCCATGTTTTTGGAGAAATTTCAACCACTGCTATGTAGATATCAATCGGTGGTTCGTGATACCATTGCAGAGATTGGCTACACCAATACAGAGTATGGCTTTTCTGCAGAGACAGTTAGCGTCCATCCATCTTTGGTGGAGCAGTCACGAATATTGCTCAAGGGTGTCAATGAAGCATTTGAGGTGCGAGGAAATACTCAAAAAAGATCCTTTGGATTTGATTAGGGGCTGGTGACCAAGGTCTTATGTTTGGTTTTGCGGTGGATGAAACACCAGAGCTCATGCCACGTTTCATTTCTCTCAGTCACAAGCTAGTCCGTCGCTTCGTGAGAACTGCGCAAGTCAGGTGAATTGTCTTATCTGCGACCAGATGCCAAGTCTCAGGTTACGGTCGAATACGATGAAAAATGATCGCCCAATTCGTGTGAGATACGGTAGTTGTTTCGACCCAGCATGATCCTGAAGTCAGCAATGACAGATTCATCAGGATGTTATCAAGGTCATTGCTCAAGTGATTCCAAGCGAATATTTGGATGGTCAGACCAAGCGTCTTTATCAATCCTACTGGTCGCTTTATATCGGTACCACAAGGAGACTCTGGCTTGACAGGACGTAAGATTATTGTGGATACCTATGGTGGCTATTCTCGCCACGGCGGTGGCGCCTCTCTGAAGGGATGCAACCAAGGTCGATCGCTCTGCGTCTTACGCGCTCGTTATATCGCTAAAAATATCGTAGCTGCTGGTTTGGCTCAAAAAAGTACAAAGTTCAGTTGGTATCATGCTATTGGGGTAGCTCAGCCCCGTTTCAGTTCGCATTGATACTTTTGGAACAGGCGTAGTTTCTGGAAAGCAGACTTCAGAATGCTGTCCGTAAATCTTTGATTTGCGTCCAGCAGAGTATTATCCAAATGTTGGATTTGAAGCGCCCAATCTATCGCCAAACAGCTGCTTATGGTCATATGGGTCGAGACAGACATCGATCTTCCTTGGGAACGCATAGACACAGGTAGCTGCGCTCCAAGCAGCTTTGCAATAAAATAGTAGCTCTCGGTTTTAAACTGAGGGCTCTACCATTTGTCAAGTCTGTCAAGGCTTTAAGTGAAAAAGAGATAAGACAGTAGCTATTCCGAGGTTACTGTCTTATTTTTAACACTTTTTGAGCCATAAAAGGGCATGCAAAAAAAACACCTCATCTGGTATTTTTTGAAACAAGGTGTTCCAATAATACGGCATAGACAGCCTTATCGATTTTGGGTCAAAGAGTAATCGTAAAGTTTGTTATGCGTAATGAGGTAATACATTGTTCGAATGAGACGATGTATAGAGGCAATCGCATGAGGCTTAGTTGAAGCTATTGTAGATAGTCTTTTTCGTTTCTCATAAAAGTCAGCGATATGGCAGGGATTGGTATGACTAGCTGAAGCGATGTTGTGAATGCACTTGAACAAGATTTTTCTGGCATAGGGATTACCTCTTTTAGTGATGTGTTCCTTGGCGAGAAATTTTCAGATTCATAGTGTCTCAGGTCAATGCCAATAAAAGCGTTGATTTGATTGGTAGACTGAAAGCGACGAATATCTCCCAATTCTCCAATGATAGATGTCGCTGTGGTTTCTGCGATGCCAGGAATTGACCGTAAGATGTCATACTCTGGTAAAGGCTGAGCTAGAGTTACCATGTCGTTTAAGACAACTTGTCTGCGTTCAGAAAGACGAAGCAATTCTTGAGCATAGTAACGAACTCTTCAAGCATTGGAGAGTTTTTCTTGACTCGCACAAAAAGATTGTTTAGCGAGTTTTTATAAGTTTATCAGTCAGGTAAGCAATACGCTTTTCAGAGATGCGTTTGGAGGTAGATTGACGGATAATCTCACACAAGTCACTTTGAGATAGTCTTAATACAAACTCTTTGCATGGAAAAGCCATCACTAAGTTCCAATATTGCTCGCCAGTTGGTGTGGATAAGAGATTTTCCAATTCAGGAAAGGTGATTTGTAGGACCTTGTGCAGACGGTTTTTAGCTCGAACAAGGTCTTCTGTCAGATTTTGATAGAAACGGCTTAAATCACGAAGGTGTTGATAAACTTCTTCCTGCACGTAAGTTGGTTTACGATTGTGCACAAGCTGAGATTTAGCTAACTTTTCAGCGTCAATTTTATCTGTTTTACGAACTCGCAGACTGTCCAATTGCTTCTTAGCTTCCAGAGGATTTAGCCGTATGTAAGCGTAACCATATTCCTCGAGAAAGGCCTGAAGACGTCGAGAATAGACGCCTGTAGCCTCAAATATAATCTCAGGGTTATGAACAGTTTTCAAGTCGCCCAATAGGCGATTGAAACCAAAGGCATCATTGAGTATGGTGTAGCCATGAACCTTCTCACCGTTGACTAAAATTGCCACCTCAGAACTTGTTTTACTGACATCAATTCCAAATACTGCACGCATGACATTACCTCTTTTGTCTTGAATAATTCCATGTTTTAGTGATTTTATTTTTCAATACGCGACGTTGAGCGTCCCACATACTTTTGATCAAACTCCACCTAAAAACAAGGTGTCTTGCCAGTTTGTCAAGCGACGTCTAGCGCCATAGAGCCCTACGACTTTACAAGACACCACTACTTTAACATAAAGAAAAAGTAGTGAGTACTCTCTCCCGTCGGAGATTTCTTCACTACTAATCTTAGTATGTTTGTCTCAGGAAAAATGGATAAAACTATGATATAATAAAGAGTAATACCGTGAAAGAGCTAAATTTTAAAAACATGAAAATTGTAATTAATGGTGGTCGCCCTTTAAAAAGGAGAGGTGACTATTAATGGTGCTAAAAAATAGTGTTGTAGTACTTATCCCAGCTATTATTTTAGCTGATAATGTTGTTACTTTAGATGGTGTGCCGGCGATTTCGGATGTTGATAGCCTCATCGAAATCATGGAAATCATGGGAGCGACTGTCAAGCGGTCTGGCGATTGCTTGGAGGTTGATCCTAGAAACATCAAGAATATGCCGATGCCATCTGGTAAAAATCAATAGTTTACGAGCATCTTACTATTTCTATGGGAAGTTTGCTAGGGCGTTTTGGAGAAGCGACAGTTGGTCTTCCTGAGGCTGTGACCTTGGTCCTCGTCCGATTGATCTCCATCTCAAAGCTTTTTGAAGCGATGGGAGCTCACATGACCATGGAAGGCAATTACATGAAATTGTCAACAGGTGGTAAATGTTTGGCTGGAGCTAGTATTTACATGGATACCGTTAGTGTCGGTGCCACGATTAATACGATGTTGGCCGCAGTCAAGGCTGAGGGGCGTACGGTGATTGAAAATGCGGCACGTGAGCCAGAAATCATCGATGTAGCTACGCTGCTTAATAATATGGGAGCTCATATTCGTGGGGCTGGGACTGACATCATCACGATTGAAGGTGTAGATAGCCTTCATGGCACGCGTCATCAGGTTATTCCGGATCGGATTGAAGCTGGGACCCTATATTTTCCCCTAGCGGCAGCAATTGGACAAGGTGTCCAGATCAATAATGTCCTTTATGAACATTTGGAAAGTTTCATTGCTAAGCTAGAGAAATGGGTGTCGCATGACCATTTCAGAAGACAGCATCTTTGTAGAAGGGCAGAAGGATTTAAAAGCTATTAACATCAAGACTTCGCCTTATCCTGGTTTTGCCACTGATTTGCAGCAGCCGATCACTCCGCTCTTGCTGACAGCTCATGCTAGCTGGAAAAATCGTTGATACCATCTATGAGAAGCGGGTCAACCATGTCGCTGAACTGGCAAAAATGGCTGGTAAAATCTCAACCGCTAGCAATCAAATCGTCATGAAGGACCAAATCAGCTGCAGGAGTGCTTCTGTGAAGGCAACGGATTTGCGTGCAGGTGCAGCATTGGTGATTGCTGGTCTGATGGCCTAAAAGCACGAACAGAGATTACCAATATTGAATTTATTTTTGACGCGGTTATTCCAATATTATTGAAAAATTAAAGAGTCTGGGTGCGGACATCCAGCTCATCGAAGAATAAGCGTTCATCGCTTATTTTTATAGAGGAAGCATATGAATTTGTGGACACAGTTAGCAGCTTTTTCTTTTTATTGAAACGGAGCATTCCTTTTTACGCCTGATTCTTTTTGGAGATGCAGAATCCTTTATAAAATTAGCTTCAATCCGGATAATACCGAGTTTATTTTTCCGACTGAAAGTAGCTACAGGAAAGTGAATATGTCATCGCCAATTATTTTTATGAAAAATCCCTGGGAATCTGGGCAATTTACGATAAAGAAACGAATGAAATGATTGGTTCCATTAAATTTGAAAAATGGACGAAAATAAAAAGAAGCTGAACTAGGATATTTTTGAGGAAAGACTACTGGGGACAGTACCTGATGACCAGAAGTTGTCCGTAGATTGGTTTTTCTTTCCTTATGAAATTGATTTTAAGCGTCTGACCATTATCACGCATGAAGAGAATATTGCTAGTCAGAGAGTTGCAATGAAAGCTGGTTTTAAGCTCTTCCGTCAGTTTAAGGGGAGCGATCGCTACACGAGAAGGATGCGAGATTATACCGAATATCGCTACGAAAAAGGAGATTTCAATGAGTAAACACCAGGAAATTTTAGCTTATCTTGAAAATCTTCCAATTGGCAAGCGAGTCAGCGTTCGAGTATTTCAAATTACTTGGGGGTCAGCGACGGAACGGCCTACCGAGCGATCAAGGAAGCTGAAAAATAGAGGAATTGTCGAGACCAGACCCAGAAGTGGGACTGTCCGCGTGAAGTCGAAAAAGTTGTTTTAGAGCATCTGACCTACAAGGAAATTGCGGATATTACTGGTTCAGAGGTGCTTGCCGGTGAAAGAGGACTAGAAAAAGAATTTAACAAGTTCTCTATCGGAGCTATGACCGAGCAAAATATTCTACGTTACTTAAACGAAGGCGGTCTTCTGATTGTCGGGGATCGGACGCAGATTCAGATTTTGGCTCTTGAAAATGAGAATGCCGTGCTGGTAACGGGAGGCTTTGAAGTCGATCCAGAGGTTTTTAAAATTGATCAATCGAATTGGAAATTCCGTCCTAAGAACCAAGCACGATACCTATACCGTAGCAACCATGATTAACCGCGCTCTGTCCAATATCCAGATTAAACAGATATTTTAACAGTAGAGCAGGTTTATAGAGCTAGTCACGAATATGGTTTCTTGCATGACACAGATACCGTTCGTGACTATCTGGACTTGGTTCGTCGTAACCGCACCAGTCGTTTTCAGTCATCAATCAACATCAAATGTTGGTTGGTGTCGTGACCATGCGGGATGCGGGAGATAAATCTCCCTTTGACCACCTTGGATAAGGTTATGACTCGACAAGATCTTCATGACTGGTCTTTCAGCAAATATTGCCAATATCAGTCAGCGCATGATTTGCAGAAGATTTTGAGATGATTCCGGTAGTGCGTGGCAATCAGACTCTCCTTGGAGTGATTACACGTCGGGATATTATGGAAAAAAATGAGCCGCTCACAGATTTCCAGTCTCACCGACCTTCAGTGAGCAGGTAGCTGTAGCTTCATCGCCAAGAGGATATTTTTCTTTTCACTGTCGAGCCTTTCATGCTGGAGCAAAATAGAATCTTGGCTAATGGCGTCTTGACGGAAATTATCACTCGGATTACGCAGCAGTTGATGACAAAGAAGTAGCGTAGCTTGATCGTTGATCAGATGATGATCCATTTCTTTCAAGCAGTTCAGATTGATGATGTCCTGCAGATTCGTACCATATTATTCATCAAACACGGCGGACAGCAGTGATTGACTATGATATCTACTTAGATTCTGCTCATCGTTGCTAAAAGCAACGATTACTGTAAAATTACTTAGTAAAGAGGTTAATAATGATTACTATAAAATCACAACTGAAATTGATTTAATGGACAAAGAGTGGAGATTTTCTGGCTTCTGTCCATATTGGTCTGAGAGACTTGATCAAGCCAGGGGATTGATATGTGGGACATTGAAGAATATGTCCGCAAGCGCTGTAAAGAAGACAATGCTTTGCCCCTTCAGATTGGCGTAGAGGGCAGCGTTATGGATTATCCTTATGCGACTTGTTGTTCTCTTAATGATGAGGGATGTTTATGCCTTTCCTCGCCATCAAAAAGTTAGTCGAGGGTGATATCATTAGTGTTGACATGGTTGTCGGTTTAGTAGACAAGGCTGAGCTGGATGTGCCAAGCTGGACTTTGACAATGTTGGAGCAGATGAAGCAATACAGAGAAACTTCCCGTGGCGGTGTCGCAGATTCTTGCTGGGCTTATACAGTTGGTCAGGTTAGTCCAGAGCGCAGCAGCTTATGGATGTGACCAAAGGAATGTCTCTACCGAGGAATTGCAGCTGCAAAAGTTGGCAATCGCATTGGAGACATTGGTGCAGCTATTCAAGAATACGCTGAAAGTCATGGCTACAGAGTGGTGCGTGATTTAGTTGGTCACGAGGTTGGTACTAACCATGCATGAAGAGCCACTGGTACCACATTACGTTAGTGCAGGACGTGCTATGCGCCTACGGGAGGGAATGGTTCTGACTGTCGAGGCCAATGATCAATACAGGTACATGGGAAATTGACACGGACTTTGAAACAGGTTGGGCGCATAAAACCCTTGATGGCGGTCTTTCTTGCCAATATGAGCACCAATTTGTCATTGCAAAGATGGTCCTGTGATTCTAACCAGCCAGGAGAAGAAGGGACTTATTAACATAGAGGGCTGGGCTTGTCCCGCAGCTTTTTGACAGGAGAGAGATGTGACAGGATTCATCAAGAAGATGAGAAAAATGAATTTCTCAGAGCTTTTCCATTTTTATCAGGCATCGGAGGCAGATATTACCAGTATTGCTAGTACTACTATTTTCTGATTTCGATTTTTCCCTTGTTATTGATTGCGCAAATATTCTGCCCTATTTTTCAGATTCGGTCAGGATGAGCTGTTTAGTTGTGCTGAAAGACTTACTGCCGGAGTCATTGTATGTTTGACGATAGCCAAGGTTGTCTGAGATGCTGACCAAGCCTTCTGACAGGGTTTGCTGAGTATTTCTATCCTATCTGCCCTCTGGACTTTCTCCCAGAGTATGACTTTTTCTGCAAAAGGCTTTTAATAAAATGCTATGGGTACGAAGCAAGGGCGGGGGCTTATCTGGGAGCGAATCTTTGCTTTTTATCAGAGTCTAGGTTTGCAAGTCCTACTAGGCTTGTCGCTCGGTTTGACCATATTCGGTCGAGATGCTGGTTGGGTTTCTTTATAATTTGTGGCAGTTTGACCGTGCGTATCTACCAGCAGTTGCTGACCATGACAGAGCCTACGAGTTTATCTGATGCTCTTTCTTTCACTGATTCTGCTTTATTTTCTTTTACCCAATGTAGAAAATTCCCAAAATCCCGCTATGTGATACCAGGGTGCGATCTTGGTTCTTGTTATCATTTATAGCCCTCATGAACCTTTTTACTGTTTATATTGAAGCTATCTAGATCGCTTTTAGATGTGCGTTTTGTCGGCTCAGTGGTGGTTGTGATTATCATGTTTTGGTTTATCCTGATTGCCAAGGTGCTAATCGTCGGTGCTGTCCTCAGTGCAAGCATCCAAAGTCGTTTCTGTATCGCACTTTGAAAGCCGTAGTGGTGAACTTATTCTGAGTTGATGACGAAGGACAAGCAGATAAGGATACAGATGTATAATAGGTAAAAGAGGAGAATTAAAGTATAATTTATACATCTCTATTCTCCATTTGATAATGGTCTAGTCTTTCTATTAGCTGTTTAGGGAGGTGTTGCAGAATACAGATATGAGTTTCAAAGTGGAATTACCAGAGGAGTAAGGGGAGCGAAAGGCGCCTCTTTTTGTGGTATAATGGGACAAGGACATTTTTCTGTTTGGAAATCATTCCAAAATAGATTCAAAAGCTAACGAATTGTTAAAATCAGAATAAAGGAAAAGTCAAGAGTATTTCAAACAGCAATATGGTAAATAAGGGGGGAAAAATGAAGAAAGTACTAACAATAGTCGGATCCGTCCTGTTGGGTGTTCTGCTTCTATGGGGTTATCATAGTTATCAACAATCAGAACAGGATAAACAAGAACGCCAAAAATCAGAGCAGACTCAAAGCAAGAACCTCAAAAATATGAGAATATGGATTACTATACAGGAAATGGGAAATTGATTCTATGAGTTTTTAGAAGATGGCAGGGGAGTGGCCGTGCATTGGAAGTCATTAAATCCTGACGAAGATAGACTATTTCAAAAATATAATCCTCGTTTTGGAGATGACTTTGCAAGAACTAATGGCGCTTCTAATCAAAGGTATATTACTCGATTAAATATTAAAATACAATCTGGTAGCTTAGCTAGGAATCGACCCCAAGATGAATCTGACGGATACTTTACTCTTTCTATCTATCGAATACAGGGATAGACGATTGAAGAATCGAAAGTAGACCTCTATCATTTGGTAGGAGATTACAATGAAAATTATTTTCCAGTATCAACAGGTGATATTGTAGAAATAAATGGGAAAGATTATCTCCCTATAGCTGTTCATAATCCCAGATTGGTATATTACTAAGAGAAAGCAGTTATGGTTAAATTTAGAAACCAAGCAAATTGATTGGGAAGACACAAAAATACAACAGTATCCTAAAACTCCCTTCGGTAGATCTAGGTTCTTCAAAAGAGAAATTGATAGAGATGACTATCTTTACAAACTTACTATGATAGTCTTCGCACAAAATCAACTTTCTTTCAGTCAAGATGTATTGAAGGAAGTGTTTTAGAGACAGCTGCGCCTAAGGTTTATCAATTATTAAATAAGCAAGATTCATCAGTTTTTCCTTTTTGATTGATTCTAAGTATGATTATGATAAGGTTTATGGAGATGTTCCACAGTTTCTTGATTTGTATCAGCTTTTTGTCCCAGCAAATACGAATCTTTTACGAAGGGCTGACGATTCCAGCCGAACTCAGTAAGGATGATCAAGAGCATTCAGTCAATACCAAAGAAGAGTTTGACTTGTATTACGATGTTGCTAAAGACCGTGAGTTGAACAAACAACGTCGAATATTGGTTAAAAAGGAGAATAAGAGGATGATTATCTCTATCCTTTCAAAGTCAACATAGGGAGGATTTTTATCAAATGAAATACCTAGAAGACTCTCAGCTCGAACTAAGGTGTTTGTGGCTTGCTTCTAGTTTCTTTTGGTGGCATATTGTGTTTATTCCATACCTTACCTCATGTATGTCCAGGCAGAAAGACCATGAGGTATTGATAGTCAAAACAGAGGTGGAGCGCATCGAAACCTTTGGCTCCCAGAATCGCTATGTATATTATAAAATGAAGGAACCTATGAGTTCCAGTTGTTTTATCCAATCATTTTGTCACAAACAATGCAAAATTTGTTGGAAGGAGTGACAGTACTAGTTGAACTAACGCTAGATGTTTATGATCTCAATCATTTAGAGAATCCACCGAAGACATGTTGACGTTATTAAGTTTTTACAAACATATGATCAAAGGTATAAGTTTAGATTTTTATGATAAGAGAGGTTATACTGATAACAGGAGGGACTATATCGTTCTTTCTTTGGTGAATAAGGAGAATAAGGAAGATAAGAAGGAGGTTGCTTTGGATGTAGATTCCGAACAGATGGTGCCAGCTCTATCTACAGATAAAAGCAGAATCAAAACGAACCCCTTTTTGTCGTTCGATTATACCAATCTAGATAAGATAGCTCGAATACGGCTTTATACCCACTTACCATTTTAGCCTCAGTAATGATTCAAAAGTGAGAGAAGACACTAATATAAACTTTGTTAGGGATTATCCTGAATATTATATAGGGCATGGAGGGAGCCGCTAATATAGTAGTAGTTAGAAAAAGGAGCCATATGATCCAGAAGCTATTTTCCAAGATATGCGCTATTGGTTTGCGCCGGTCGGTCAGGATAAGTTAGATGTTGTTGGGATAGATCCCAAAACAGGAGAGAGACTCCGTCAATGAGTGCTACCAAGAGTATCAGGAATGGTATGAGAAACACATAAATAGATTTGGAAGGATCCACTAGGGTTTTAGAGACTGTCAAAAGTTGTTTCTGATTTTTTCAATGGTGGTCTGATTGTCTATGTAATGAAAATAGTAAGCAATATTCAACAACTCTTCAAATCTATTTTTGAAGAGTTGTTTTTATTGTATTTTGCAATAAAATTCTGTTATACTATCTTCAGAAGGAGGAGATATGTCAATTTTACGTGAGATTGGAATCATTGCTCGGGCTTTGGATTCCATCGCTAATATTGAGTTTCGTGACATAGATTTGGCGCGGGGGCAGTATCTCTATCTGGTGCGGATTGCGGAGAATCTGGGATTATTCAGGAGGAGCTGTCTGATTTGCTCAAGGTGAGATCGCTCGACGGTGGCTCGATCGGTCAAGCTAGCTAGAAAGTAAAGGTTTACTGGAACATCAGTACAGCTGCCACAACTGCAAGAACAAGGAATCGGTTCGTCACTGAGAAGGGGGCAACACTCTATCCTCTTTATCCTAGCGGAAAACGAATATTCGGAGCAGGTTTCGTTGGAAAGTTTTTCAGAAACTGAGCGGAAAGAGTTAGAGAAGTTACTGGTTCACGTCCGAGAGAATATTACCAAGGACTGGGAGCTAGTCAAAAAGTAGAGAAAGAAATTATTGAGGTAGAACATGAAAAATTGCAGTTGAAAATGAATTTTGGACTTTTGTTTCCAGAAGCTCAGATTAGTGTTTTAGTGGTCAAGGGACTGGATAATAGTGTGGATGAAAGTAAGGATGCTTATTTCAAATCCCTGCTGGACAAGGGCGCAAAGCAGAGCAGCAGACTTTATTCCAGATGAGAATTTCACTCAGAATGATGTCATTCAGGAGTGGCGGCAGGACTTTCAGCCAATTTAAGACCAAGGAGCGCGTTCCTCTATCGAAGCCCTACTCAAGCGGGTCAGTCAAGGACGGAATTCAACTCAATCAATCCTTTAGTCAGATATTTATAATAGTGTTTCCCTCTCTTATGCTGTTCCTTGTGGCGGTGAGGATTTGGACAAGATTGTCAGCGGTCTTTATCTAGGAAAAGCCAAGGGCGGCGAGGCATTTTTCCCACTAGGAGCTGAGACTGATGCACCAGCTTTTGACCGGAAGAAATCATCTACTATGATGAAGAGGGAGCTGTCTGCCGTTGTCTTAACTGGCGAGAAGCGCAGCGAACCATGCTGACAGGAAGAGACCAGGACGCCATCTTGGTTATCGAGGTCATCAATGGAGAGCAGGCGGCGCGTGCCCAAGCATATGACAGAACTTCAGACTCTGATTGAGTACTATTTTGGGGTTAAGGGTGATATTACCCACCTGACAGCTGAAAATCCCAGCTTGGAAGTCTAGAATAAAAATATCTGGATCAGAAATATCTGGTCCAGATGTTTTTCTTTGAAATAGGCTGCTCTATTCTTATTTTCGTCTTGTTTTTAAAGACAAAAATCTTGCTAAAGATGTAGTTGAGAACGATAATCAGCACTTGAGCAATTAAAGTTTCAATGGTATTGACCATCTTAATATCGTTTATGGACGAATTGCCCGATAATCTGCGGGAAGCTAGTGACAAAGATAAAAGTCAATAGTAAAATTTAAGCTTCATAGTAGCCAGGCGGGCTGAAAAATTTGACCAGTCGTACTGTAGCCAGCCTGTCTCTTTTGCTTGAAAACGATGGTATCGTTGGTCACAAAGGCAAAGAGAATTCCCAGAATATCACCAATTATCGTAGCTGGTAGTTCGTTTTCCGTTAATTCATAGCAGAGCATCTCGACTGACGACGGATACGACAGTTAGTACGCTACACCAAAGAAAAGAGTAGGATAGGACTTCATTGTCAAAGAATTTTTAATCAAAGTTTTTCATAAAGCATAGTCTATCACATTTCTAGGATTTATGCTATACTAGCGAGGTTGTCGATTTGAAGGATAACTTTTCCGTCTGAGGCAACCCTTGGCGCACTTCTTCGCCAAGATATTACACGCAGCTCATGCGCTAAAGGAGAAAACATGAAACAAGAAAACTTACTCAGTTCGTGATTTGACACATTGCCATCGTTGCTGCTATTATATGTAGCTCTTACGATTACACCCTTTAAAATGCTATAAGCTATGGTGCTTACCAGTTCAGAATTTCGAAATGATGAACTGATACTTTTTACAATCATAAAATACATTCTGGGAGTGACTATTGGCTGTATGATTGCCAATCTCTATAGCTTTGGAATCATTGATGTCTTTGTCGGTGGTTGGTCAACTCTAGTCTTCCTATCATTAGGTGTCTACCTTTTCAGTCGCTATAAGGATCAATACCTGATTAAAGATTTGCTTCGCTTGGATCATTTCTATTTTTCCATTTTCTTCTCTATTTCGATGGTGACCATCGCTGCAGAGTTACACCTCTGAAGGTCTGCCATTCTTCCTGACTTGGTTTACAACAGCCATTGGAGAATTTGCTTCCTTGATAGTTGGAGCTATGATTATTAACCTTATTGCTAGACAACTTGATTTGACAAGATAAAATAGACAGAGAGGCTGGGACAGACAGCCATGACGACATAGCCGTCACCCACAGAAACATGAAAATAAAGACAAAAGCCTTCATTTAGAAGTACTAATCTAAAAGTGAGGGCTTTGTGGTTGATAATTTCTTGAATATCACTTTCGCGGGACAAACTAATCCACTCTACCGACGAGTACCCCAAAATATCGCCTTGAGCATGAGTATAAAAATACGACAACGTTATCGGTAGACAAGCTCTCTAACTTTATAAATGGAGGGAATCACAATGGATGTTCTCTATCAATCTTGTGCAGGTATTGATGTCCATCAAGCTACTGTTGTGGTTTGTATTCTACATGGGCCGCTCACTTCTACTCGTCCAAAGCGTGAAATGGCTCAGTTTGATACAACGACAAAAGGATTAAAAGCCTGTCATGATTTTCTCAGTCAATTTCATGTGAGCCGTCGGCATGGAAAGCACAGGAGTTTACTGGAGACCTGCTCGGCATGAACTCTGTGATGACTTTGAACTCATCCTAGCACAGCCTGCTCATATGAAAGCTATTCCAGGTCAAAAAACAGATAAGAAAGATGCTCACTGGATTGCCCAATTAACACGAATCGGCCTACTCCCTCGCAGTTTCGTTCCTGATGAAACCATTCAAGAATTGAGAGAGCTAACACGACAACGGAAACACTATGTAGAGAGCCGTAATCGTGAGACCAATCGGATCCATAAAATCCTCCAATCAGGAGGTATTAAGCTGACAACCTACATAGAAGATATCATGGGTGCTTCTGGTCGAAACTTACTGCAGCTGCTTATTGATGAGACGCCCTTACCCCAAGAATGATCCACCAATCTGTTTATACCAGTTTGAAAAGAAAAGTTCCCCAACTCCTTGAGGCACTTGATGGGTACTTTTCGGCTCATCATCGTTTTAGGTTAGGTCAGTCCTTAGAGATTTACGATTTTTATCAAAAACAAATCGATTGTTTGGAAGAGCGTATAAACGGTTATCTACATCTCTATGAGAGACCAGTGGAAATCCTAGATTCTATTCCTGGTATGGATCTCATTACAGCCTCTGTGATCATAGCGGAAATTGGGGTAGACATGAGCCAGTTTCCAACAGCTGGACATCTCGCTTCCTGGGCTGGTTTGTGTCCTGGAAATAATGAAAGTGCCGGTAAAAAGAGGGCACAAAATCAGACATGCATACCCTATTTAAAAGATGTCTCTGTCAAGCAGTTTTGCAGCAAAAAGACAAAAAAGGAAGTCCACTAGCAGAGCGTTACTACAGATTCAAAGCAGGAGAGGACCGCAAAAAGGCAACGATTGCACTGCACATCAACTCTTAAAATAGCTTATATCCTTTTGAAAGAAAATCTCTACTTATCAGGAGTTTGTGCTTAGCAAAAAGGCTACGAGACGAGCCAGTAGCCTAATACAATTTTTCACTTCATTATATCACAAGGGAGCCTTGCAGCTCTTTTGAGTTTTCGTATAAAAAGTCCTAGCCTCTCAATTATCTTTTGGATTGTCGGGTCAAGACGCAGTGGTTGAGTGGGTTTCTACTACGCTGATTTCATCAGCTTTTACAGCCCTACTCAATCAGTGCGGAGGTGGGACGACGAAATTGAATTCTAACGAATTACCGATTTCTGTCCACTTCTTTTCTCTCCTTTTGTTTTTTAGGAATAATTGAAACAAATAGAGGAAGATTTTTGTGTATTTGTGATAAAATAGAAGTAGTGAAAGAAAGAATGTCAGAATTAATCAAATTGCTTAATCGATACGCCCATGAATACTATACGGCAGATATACCAAGTGTGTCGGACAGCAGAGTATGATAGACCTCTACTCGCGAGTTAGTGAGTTAGAAGAAAATTACCTAACTGATATCCTGCCTGATCAGCCTGACCCATCGGGTGGGTGGGAAGATTTTAGAAGGATTTGAAAAATATCCACACCAGTATCCTCTCTTTAGTTTGCAGGATGCTTTTTCACGTCGAAGAGTTAATGGCTTTTTGACCAGCGAATCCGCAAAAGGAATTTCCTCAGGTTTTCCTATATTTGCGAAACCAAGATTGACGGGCTCTCTATTTCCTGACCTATGAAAAGGGAATCTTGGTGGCAGGAGCGACTCGGGGATGGCTCTATCGGTGAAAATATCACGAGAAAACCCTCGCTGAGTCAAGGATATCTCGCTGACCTTAGAAAGAGCCGTTGACATTACTCGTTCGCGGAGAGTGCTACATGCCCAAGGCTCTTTTGATGCGGTCAATCAGTTGCCGGCAGGAGAATGGTGAACCTGAATTTGCTAACTCGAAATGCGGCAGCAGGAACCTGCGGTGTGGACACAGCAGTTGTGTACCAAGCGCAATCTAGCAACCTTCCTCTATCAAGCAGCCAGTCCGACTCAGGCTGGCAGCCAGGAAGCAGCATTTTGAACAAGCTAGCGGCTTTGGGATTCTCAGTCAACCGATTCATTTTCTCAGCGGATTCAGTTGATGGCGTTTGGGAATTTATCGAAAAGATCGCTCAGAGCGGATAGTCTGCCTTATGAGGATCGACGGTATCGTTATCAAGGTCAATGATTTGGAGGCAAGAGGAGCTGGCTTGCACTGCCAGGCACCAAGTGGTACTATTGCCCTATAAGTTTCAGCTGAGGAAAAGGAAGCCTAGCTTCTGTCTGTTGACTGGACAGTTGGTCGGACGGGAGTTATGACTCCGACAGCTAATCTGACACCAGTTCAGCTAGCGGGGACGACTGTTAGCGACTAACCTTGCACAATGTGGATTATATTGCGGAGAAGGATATTCGTCAGAAAGACACAGTTATCGTCTATAAAAGCGGGAGATATTATTCCTGCTGTCTTGCGCGTGGTCGAGTCAAGCGGGTGTCAGAGGAGGCTTTCGGAAATACCAAGTCACTGTCCGAGCTGTGAGAGTGAGCTGGTGCATTTCGGAAGACGAGTGGCTCTGCGCTGCATTAATCCCTCTGCCCAGCCCAGATCAAGGGAGTGCTTGATTCACTTTTGCCAGTCGGGATGCCATGAGACATCACGGGTCTTGGTCCAGCAGTGGTCGAAAAGGGTTTTTGATAAGGATTTGGTCAGAGCGATGTGGCTGAGTTTACCGACTTTCTGTGGAAGATTTGCTGACATTGGACGGCTTTAAGGAAAAATCAGCGAATAAATTGTATATCGCTATTTCAAGCTTCCAAGGAAAACTCAGCAGAGAGAAATTGTCTTGGTCTGGGGAATCCGTCACGGGGAAGCAAGGGCTACATGGATTTTGATGGAGAAATTCCACGATATGATCAAGCTGTCTCGAGGCAAGTCAAGAGGAAATTTCCTCTATTGACAGCTTGCGGGTGCGGTTATCGCGCAGAGTCTGCATTCTTACTTTAGGAGGAAGGCAGTCAGCTTCTCCTACGGGAATTGCAAGAAGCTGGCGTTAACCCTAGGCTATCTAGGGAGAAAGTGGCAGCTGATGCCGCTCTCCTGAGTAAAACAGTCGTATTGACCGAAAATTACAAAAATTAACACGGAATCAAGCTAAAGAAAAATTGCTGAGCTTGGGTGCAAATGTCGCTGGAACTGTGTCTAAAAAGACAGATTTGGTGGTGGCAGGTAGCGATGCAGGCAGCAAATTGACCAAAGCCCAGAACTTGGAATCGAGATTCGGGATGAGGACTGGCTAAATAGCCATGAGGGCTGAGAATGGAAAATAAGATAAAAAGCAAGATTGATTTATAACCCAACTCTGGGCAGGAAATTATCAAAAATATTGCCGAAGTCTTGGATGTCTTGGAAGATGTTGACATGAAACCAGTGCCTACCAGACGACTCCAGAGCCTTTCTGCTCGGCGGAAGCTGGAAAAGAGCAGCAAGAGCAGGGTTTTGATTTGGTCATAGCAGCTGGGTGGAGACGGTACGATCAATGAAGTAGTGAGATGGAGTTGCGGGTTCAGATGCTCCGCCCAAAGCTGGCTTTTCATCCCAACTGAGTACGACCAATGATTATGCGCGTACTGAAAATTCCGATGGAGATCCGGTGGCTGCAGCTGATTATCGAGAAAAGCCAGACGATTCAGATGGATATCTACTGAGGCTTATGGCAGCAAATACTTTATCAACATTGCGGCGGCGGGCACGCTGACGAGAGCTGACTTACAGTGTCCCTAGTGAGTCAAGACCCGTCTAGGCTATCTGGCTTATGTGTAGCCGAAGGGGCTAAGATGCTACCGCGCTCTGAAAATCTCGTAAAAGGTACGGATTGAGCATGACCATGGTGTTTTTGAGGGCAAGGTTTCGCTTGTCTTTGTAGTCTTTGACCAATTCTATCGGAGGCTTTTGAAAAACTAGCGCAGATACCAAACTGGACGATGGAAATTTCACCCAATTCTTGTAAAAACTACTAGAGTTGTTTGATATGCTTAGTCTCATCATACAGGCGATTAATGGCGGTCAACATGTGACAGATGCCAATGTTGAATATCTGAAAACCAGCCAATTGAAGCTAGAAGTACTAGATAAAAAAGCACCCTTTATGTTGAATCTGGATGGTGAGTACGGAGGAGATACACCAGTAGAATTGGAGATGTTGCACAATCATCTGAGTTTTGCCAATATAGATGAAATTGATGAGTGCTCTCTTCCATAGAATAATTAGAACGAAGAGATGAATGAAAATGTTGAGACTATAAGGTCATTGTCCATTACCCACAATCCTAAGAGATTACTTTTTCTTATGACTTGTGGCAGTGGCGACAGATCAGTGGGGAAAAAGAAGCCCTTTTTCCAAACTTGATTATTTTGGTATTCAGGGAGAATTATCTTTTTGAAAGTTGGGAGCCCTCTAGTCAGGCTCATGTGATTGTCAAGCGTTCAGACTGGTCCAGCCAATCTTTAGCGATTATCACATTGATTTATTGCCAGTTCATTTGCCCACAGAGGTGTGGTTGATCGAAGGGAGATCATCAGGTCTACTATTCCTGCAAAGCGGCGACGACGAGCGTCACCAATATTCGCGGCGACGTCCGCATAATTCGATGTGGCTATGCGCTCAGATTATTTTGACGAATGCTGGGGTTACCAAGGTTGGCTTGGGCATCGTCTGCAGGGGCAGGTAAATGAGTTTAAAGTTTGGGCTCACGACAGCCAAAAAGTTGAATTGCTAGTCTATGAAACTTCCGATAATCAAGCAGCTGTTTACAAAGAATTCCTATGGAAAAGGGAGATTTACTCGCATCGATCATGCTAAAAATACAATCGGAGTTTGGTCGGTGGAAGTGCCAGAAGATTTTAGCTGCGATACCTATCAATATCATGTTCACTTTGAAAACCAGCATTTTTGACGCGCGATCCTTATACAATCGCCACAAGTCCAGATGGCAAGCGCTCAGCTATTGTTGCCGAACAGGACAAGACTGTTGCTGGTTTTGGCGTATGTCAAGGCAAGGAGGCAAACTTGGCGTTTAGATAATCCGAATCAGGCGGTCATCTATGAGATGCATATCCGAGATATTAGCAAATCGCTCTAGTTCTGGTGTCGCAGAGCATTGCGAGGACTTTTTAGGTGCTTGTCAACGTGGCACTAGAAAGTAGCCGAGAGACTCGAGACCACTTTTCGATTACATTCGCAATCTAGGTATCAATGTGGTGCAGCTCCAGCCGGTTTCTGACCGACATAAGGACTATGACCAAAATGGCTAAGTTGCTTATAACTGGGGCTATGATCCACAGAACTATAATGCGCCAGAAACCAGTTTTTCTTCTAATCCAGATGATCCAGGTCAGGCATCAGAGATTTGAGAAAACCATGATTCAGGCATACCACGATGCGGGTATTTCTGTGACCTTGGACGTGGTTTACAATCATATTTATTCGACCTTGACTCCGCCTTTCAGTCAACAGTTCCCGATTATTACTACCGGATGAATCCCAACGGTTCTTTCCAAAATGGTACTGGAGTCGGCACGAGACAGCCAGTGAGCATGAAATGTTCCGCAAATTCATGATTGATTCACTTCGTTACTGGGTAGAAGAATTCAATGTGGATGGCTTCCGTTTTGATTTGAGTGGGGAATCCATGATATCACTACCATGAATATCATCCGAGAAGAAATGGACAAAATTGATCCACGGATCTTGCTTTGTAGTGAAGGCTGGAACATGGGGACAGGCTCTGATGCTGAGAGGACAAAGCTAAAAAGACAATGCTTATCAACTGCCACAGATCGAGCTCTTCAACGATACCCAGCGTGATGCGATAAAAGGGAGCTCAAGTCTACGGTGGTCTGAAAGCTGGTTATGTGAGCGGACAAAGCGACTGAGGATATTATAGCCAAAAGCCATTTTGGGTAGTAGTGAGTTGGGCTCCTATTTGACACCAACTCAGGTTCTCAGAGTATGGGGAGGCGCATGATAATTTCAATCTGCATGACTTGCTGGTTGACTTGCACTCAGATGATGATGAGCTCATTCGGACCAGAATTGAGCTGGCAGCAGCTATGAACTTGCTTATGCACAGGGTATGGCTATCATGGAATTAGGTACAAAATTTTCTCGCATGAAACTAGTAGGAACAGGCGAAGAGTACCAGAGTCCTGCCTAGCGACCGTGACGAGCAATGAATAGTCTACAATGCTCGATGCTGTCAACCAAGTGAATTGGGAATTGATCAGCCAACATCAGGAGAGTATTGACTATATCAAAGACAAATCATTCGCTTAAAAAGACAAGTCAGAAGGAATTTTCTTATCAAACCTATGAAGAGATTTACAAACATGTCTTTGTAAGAGAAGCCTTTGCTGGCAGTGGTATCGTCATTTTTGAGATTAAAGATGAAAAACTATGAAATCATTTTAATGCAAGTGGCATGCCCTATTACCTGAGAATGCGGATCGCCTACGTTTATTGGTCGTGCACTAGCCATCATAAGAGACCCTTCTATGTTGGAAAATCTGACTGCTTCCGTTTTTGAAGTGATTGAAACAGATTGAATAAAAATAAGAAAAGATTGAAGACAGGCTTTTGTGGCTCACGTTTTCCAATCTTTTTGCTTTCAGAAAATAAAAACTCTCCCAAAAACATTTTTCAATGCTTTAGGAAGAGTTGAGTAGTCTCATAGATTAGGGACTGGCACTTGAACTTGAGGAGCTAGAAGCGCTGGAGGCATCTCCGCTGCTTCCTTCCTTGCTGCTAGTTTTGGAATTGTTCTGGGTGAAGTGCTCGATAACATGGCGAATTGAAGAGAGATCCACAGAGGACACACCACCACGTTTTGAATAAAAGGACTAGTCGATTGATCGCCTTTTTCCTTTTTCCAATGGCTGGAGAGCTTTGAGACGAGTTGATGTAGTTGTAATCATCAGAGTTGACTTTTCCTAGGTCATTGCCTCGTGTAAAGCGAATAAATCTCCTGTCTGAGATGGCATCGCTCATCTTCAGTTGTGTATTGACTGCTGTTCGGATAGCTTCTAGTTCAGCCGTTGTTGACTCGTCTGGCAGGGTGATTTCCTCACCAGTTTGTGTGTTGTAGATACGTACCGCTATAACTGTGTATTTTTGGTGTTACAAAGTTATCTGGTTGATCGGAAGGCTACGATTTGCTGGTGCTGCAGGTGAGAGGAGGTCTTGCCCAACTTGAGGTAGTTTTTGAGTCAATTCCCAATAAAATGCTCTCAAAGTTGGCAGCATATCGAGTTTGTCCACCAAAGGTATCGATAATTTTTCCTTTCCATTCCGGTATCACGACCATGTATGGCACTCTCTGCAACATAGCATTGTCATAGCTAGACCATGTCTCAGAATTTTTATTGATCAAAGGTGCCAGAGCTGGATTACGAGAATTAGAAATTCCATGAAGTGATCGCCGTAGGAGGACGATAATTGAATTTTCATACAGACCAGCTTCTTTCAGGTAGTCAAAGAGGCTTTGACAGCTGAGTCGAGGTAATTTGCAGTCACAAAGTAGCCATTAATGGTTTCGTCTCTGGTATCTGCCAGTGGAAACCAATCTCATCGCCAATCAAAGCTGGTCGTATAAGGATAGTGATTAGAGACGGTGATGTATTTGGCATAGAAAGGCTGCTGCAAATGTTCCAGATATTTGATGGAATCTTTGAACACTAATCTTATCGTTCAAGCCATACTGGAAGGAGTTGGTCTCGTCTTGCTGAGTAAGTAAAGACGCATCGAAGAAATAGTTATAACCCCATTGCTTGTAGGCTGTGTTGCGATTCCAGAAGCTACCTGTATTTCCATGCAGAAAACAGCGGATGTATAATCTCCGTTTTTGATAGAGATAAAAGGTGCTGCCTGTTGGGTATTGGTACCGCACGAAGTTGACCATGAAGGAGCCTTGGTTGAGGACCAAAGAGTGCCTAGTTTCAATCATGGTCTCAGCATCGAAGTCTTCCCAGCCCTTGACCTGGTTAAAGATGTTTGAAAAGGCTAAAGTTGAGTTGGAGTGGTAAAGGGAGTTAAGGCGTAACTGCGTATTCTGTGCCCTCCATCTGCAGTTTATAATCAATCAGAAACTGCTGGAGCTTTCTAGATGGACACTAGATAACATTGCGACCTTTGGCAATGCCGTAGTATTCAGAGTTTGGCTCGGCATAGTGAGTTTGGATATATTGTTGAACGGGTTCTAGATCCTCAGCAGAGGCTTTGGAACGTCTCTTTATTAGCAGCATAGGTTTGATTAGCACTGTAGCCGAGAAAGGCAGGAAGACCAAGAGCGCGAACGACATAGTAATTTGAAAAATCCGCGTGTCAGGAGCTCAGGACGATCAATTTCTGCTAGGAAAAGATTTGGCTGAAAAGAGCATCGCTGATAGGGGACGTTACAGCAAAGCTGGCGCGGAAATTAAACGTACGATGATCGAAAGCGGATATATTTTTATAAAAAGCCAGCTTAGAATTGGGAAATCAATGATGTAGATAGCATCCCAAGGGCGGAAGAGCTCCATGGTTGCTGCCCCGAGATACTGCAGACACCTTGCTGAGATAAACATAGTATTGACTGTCACAAAGTCGGTAAACTCACGGTAGTAGATGGAGTTTGAGATCAACCAGACAAAGAGCATGATGTAGATAGCCGTGCTGGCACAATAAAAAATCTTGGTCGGCTTGATATAAAGAGCAAGTCCAATCAGTAAAAGAGTCCAGATTGGGAGAAAGGGTTAATCAGAGCCAGAAAAAGATTTGATAGGGCTCCTTGAATATCTAAATTAAAATCAACAGTATAAGCCCACATGGTTTTAACTAATAAATCGTGAGCAAACTCAGACGAAACCGAGCCTTGTACTCATAAAATTGAGTAAATTCTTGGTTATTTTTCACAGAAAGATACTTCGCTCATCTTATTTCCTAAAAATTCTCTTTCTTTCTAAGTATATCACAATTTTTCAAAGTTGAGAGAAAAATTGAGGGTGATTCTAGTATTTAGTTTATTTTATTTATAAAGTAATTTAATAAGGCACTATTTCCTAAAGCTAGGGACTGTTCACAAAGAATATCTAAAATTAAACAAGTACTTTGCTTCATGATAGAGATAGTGGAAAGTAGGAGTAGGGAAGCTTGTTGAAAGTCCGCTCTGATAGTAAATATTTAATATATAAAAATGTTGAAAATTTCTTCTACTAAAAACAAGATTATGTGAAAATAATAAATATGCTTTGAGAATTTTTCACAATGTTAGTATAATAATGCTTATGAAGAAACTTACTGTTAATAAAGCAGACAGAGAAAGAGTTGAGAAAAGGAATTTTTAGTTCTAGATAAGAATGAGTTTTTCCAACTCTTCATTCACCGATCAATGTGTGGAATTGCATAGTCAGCAGGGAAGTTCTTGGGAACAGCTTATCTCTCCTTACAAAATAAGGGACTTGGCTGGCTGATTTCCCATTCCAAGTGCAGAGCTGAACTCAGCCTTCTTTCAACACTTGTTTGAAAAAGCTAAAGACAGCGTTTCTATTACCGTCGTACGGAGGATACGACAGCTATCGCCTGTTTTAACCAAGAAGGTGACGGTTTTGGCGGTTTTACGGTTGATACCTAGTAGAAATATGCCGTTTCTCTTGGTACACACTCTGTTTTTCAATCAGGATCAGATAGTTGCTGCTTTCCAGCAGTCTTTCCTGGAGGTTGCTGGAGCTTACGAAGATTCGCTTCAAGGGGCTTGGCTATGAGTCTGCCCATCTCTACGGAGCAGAAGCGCCAGCCTATTTTACAGTTTTTGGAGAATGGCTTGCGCTATCAAGTCTTCATGAATGATGAGTCTGAGTGACTGGGATTTTTCTGGATCAGCACGAGGTGCAGGGGAGCCTGGTTGATGAAACAGCTTCATGCGGAAAAAGCCTGCTCAACATGTTTTCTTATACAGCGGCTTTTCTCGGTGGCAGCTGCCATGGGCGGTGCCAGTCAAACAACTTCAGTGGATTTGGCAAGCGTAGTCAGTGAGCTTTCGCAGGCGCATTTTGAGCCAATGGTTTTAGATTTTAGAGCCCCATCGTTTCGTGGTCATGGATGTCTTTGATTATTTCAAATACGCCAAGCGTCACGAGGGTTGAAGTATGATGTGATTGTCCTAGATCCGCTGAGCTTGCTCGAAATAAAAATCAGACCTTTCTCTGTTGCGAAAGATTACCATCGTTTTGGTAGCTCAGTACTGGAAATTTTTGAGTCCAAAAGGAACATTGATTCTTTCGACCAACGCAGCTAATGTTTCTAAAAGTAAGTTTAAAAAGAAATTGAAAAAGGTTTGCAGGAGTCCTCACCGCTATCTGGCAGAATATGGTCTACCAGCAGACTTTTGTATACAATAAGAAAGATGAGAATAGTAACTACCTCAAGGTATTTACAATTAAAGGTGGACAAATGAAATTAGTCGTTTCAATCATGCCCAGAAGTTTAGAAGAGGCTAAAGCAATTGATGTGAGTCGTTATGATGATGCTGAGCATTATCGAATAGCGCGCGGACTTTTTGCCCTAAAGAGAGCATTCTGAACGTTGCTCCTGCTATTTTCGAGAAATTTGCTGGACGTGAATTGCTCTTCACGCTGCGAAGTCGCGTAGAAGGTGGCGAAAATTGATCCGTCAGATGATGAATATGTTGCTCTTATCAAAAGAAGTAGCTAATTTTTATTCGCCAGACTATGTTGATTTTGAATACTATTCGCATAAAGATAAATTTGAAGAAATGCTCGAGTTTCCAAATCTTGTTCTCAGTTATCATAATTTTAGAAACGCCTGAAAATATGATGGAAATTTTAGTCAGAATTGACAAGTTTGAGCACCAAAAAGTGGTCAAAGCTTCTGTCATAGCTCACAATGGGCAGGATGTCTTGGATTTGATGAACTATACTCGTGGTTAAGATTTTTGAATCCTGAACAAGAATATGTGACGATTTCTATGGGAAAAAGTCGGAAGATTTCTCGCTTAGCTGCGGATTTGACAGGTTCGAGCTGGTCTTTTGCCAGTGTTGAGCAGCCGAGTGCACGGTCAGGTTTCCTAGCGAAACATGAAGGTTGTGCGGAGATTTTAAATGAAAATTGATAGCTATACTCGTCTAGCAGCAGTGGTTGCTAAGCCGATTAAGCATAGCATTTCACCATTTATTCATAATACTGCCTTTGAGAAAACTGCTGTCAATGGTGTCTACCTTGCTTTTGGAAATTAGAGCAGAGGATCAGAAGCGACCGTTTGCTAATATCCGAGGTATGATATGTTTGGGATAAATTGTCAATGCCTACAAGCAGGAGGTCATCCAATATCTTGATGAATTGGATCCCAGCGCCCGTCTTATCAGAGCTGTGAATACAGTGGTGAATAGAAATGGTACATTGATGAGGATACAATACAGATGGCAAGGGATTTTTAAGAGCTTGCCGTCTTTTACTATTCAGGGCATAACCATTTTAGATTGCTGGCGGGCGACGACAGCTATTATCGCCCTAAAGCAGCTTTGGATCAGGCGGAAGAAATCTTTTGTCTTTACTCGGCAGTCTTCCCATGATAAGACTGTCAGCAAGATGGCAGCTATCAGTCGCCAGACTAAGGCAGAGATTCAGGTGTTGAACTTGGAAGACTCGGCTCTTCTACAGGAGAAAATTAACCAATCGGCTCTTCTGGTCAATGGAACAAGTGTGGGTATGGATGGAGAATCTTTACCTCTAGTAGAAAGTGATTCAACTACCTGCAAAGATTTTAGTGCAGATGTGATTTATAAACCTTTTGAAACACCTTTAAAGTGGGCTCGAAAGTCAGAAGGTAGAGGCAGTGGAATGGTCTGGGTATATGTTGCTTTATCAGGCAGCAGAAGCTTTTGAGCTTTGGACAGGACAACCCATGCCTTGTCAGGAAATTTGGCAGCTAGAAGCTCTGTATAAATAGTCACTCTTACTCAGCTGCCCTATAGGTGGAGCAGGAAAAACAAGGAGGTACTTATGAAATTGAATGTAAATCTCCCCCATCATCCCTAGTGATATTACCCATCGAAAAAGAGCCTTATCTCAGGGCTGGAAACTGGCTGGAGTCAGCTGGCAGCCTCAGAAAGTGGTCATCGTCACGGACAATCGAGTGGCTGAGACTCTATGCGGAAAAGGTCAAGCTGAGCTTGGCGGCGGCTGGGTTTTGAGGTACTTTTGTCTTTGACTTTCTGGAGGCGAGTAGCAAGAACTTCAAAGACGGTCAGCAAAGTACTATGAATTCTGCAGTCAGAGTTAGTCTGACCACAGTGACTGGCTATTGTGGCCTTGGGTGGCAGCGTTGTTAGGATTTGGCAGGTTTTGCTGCTTCGACCTATATGCGAGGCATTCATTTCGTACTGATTCCGACTAGTCTGACAGCTCAAGTGGACTCCTCTATCGGTGGTAAGACGGGTGTCAATACGCCTTGTACGAAAAATATGGTCGGGACCTTTTACCCAGCCTGACGGAGTTCTGATTGATCCAGTCTTGCAGACCTTTAGAGCAACGTGAATTGATTGAAGGCATGGGCGAGGTAGTCAAGTACGGCTTGATTGAGGATAAAGAACTCTGGGACGAACTCGTCAGAAATGGATGGCAGTCCAGAGTCTCAGTTTTGGAGCATGCGAGAGCATCATCTACCATTCTTGCGATGTCAGGCGTAAGATTGTGGTCGAGGACGAGGCTGGATAATGGCGTCCGCCTCCCATCTGAATTTCGGTCATACTATTGGGCGCACGTGACTTGAAGCAACGGCGGGATATGGCAGGTCATGCATGGTGAAGCTGTGGCAGTTGGCATGGTACAGGTTTCTCGTGTCGCTGAAAGAAGAGTCTCATGCCGTGGAATTACAGAAGACATCATCCAGATGTGTCAGAAGTTTGGCTATGCCGGTGATTACCAGCCTTGGGATGAAAAATGCCTGTCAGGCCTCTGACCCATGATAAGAAGGTTGGAAAACTCTATCAAACTAGTACTGGTGCCTGAGCTGGGTTCCGGCTAGTATTCACCAGATTCCGCTGGAAGAGATGAAAGAATTTCTGAAGAAATAGTGCCAGATGGAGTTTAGACGATTGGATGGTTTTGATGAAAGACAGGATGTCCAGCTTTTCCATCCCAGAATAGGAAAATGTATGGGAGATACTTAACAGCAGGAGAATCCCATGGACCACGTCCTGACAGCTATTATTGAGGGGTGCCGGCTGGTCTTCCTCCTGACCGCTGACTATATCAGTGCTGAGCCTCAAGCGCCGCCAGAGGTGGTGCAGTGCGGTGCCCGCATGAAGATTGAAAGTGACCAAGTCGAGATTACCTCTGGAGTTCGGCATGGTTTTCGACTATGGGTGGTAGATCACCTTCAATGTCACTAATCTAGATCATCAGAAGTGGCTGAGATTATGAGTGTAGCTGATGTGGATGAAAAGAAAAAGGGCTGCGAAAAGATTGCAAACCACGCCTAGTGCCAGGACTTAGGTTGGCGGCATGAAATATCGCTTTGACAGATTTGCGAAATTCCCAGAGGCGCTCTTCCTGCCCGCGAAACGACCATGCGTGTAGCTGTTGGAGCAGTAGCCAAGCGTTTGCTGGAAGAAATCGAGTGTAGAGGTAGCCAGTCATATCGTGACGCTTTGGCGGTATTGATATTGATGTACCGAACAATCTGACTGTCAGAAATCAAGGAAAAGAGCTGCTCGAGTCTGAGGTTTCCATTGTCAATCCAGGCGCGAAGAAGAAATCAGGTAGCTACCATTGATCAGATTAAGAAAGATGGGAATACATCGGTGGTGTCATTGAGACTGTCGTTGGCGGTGTGCCGGTCGGTCTAGGGCTCCTATGTCCAATGGGACAGAAGCTGGACGCCAAGATTGCTCAAGAGTCGTGTCCATCAATGCTTTCAAGGAGTCGAGGTTTGGCGTGGGCTGAGGCCCGGGTACCGTCTCAAGGGCAGTCAAACTCATGGATGAAATCCTCTGGTCTGAGGAAGATGGCTTCACTCGTCGAACCAATAATCTAGGCGGCTGAGGGCGGTATGACCAATGGTCAGCCAATCGTGGTGCGAGGTGTCATGAAGCCCATTCCAAGCCTTTACAAGCCACTGATGAGCGTGGATATTGAGACCAGAGCCTTATAAGGCGACAGTGGAACGGAGCGATCCTACGGCTCTGCCAGCGGCGGGTGTTGTCATGGAAAGCGTGGTGGCAACGGTTTTAGTCACCGAAGTTCTGGAGAAGTTCTCTCGGACAATCTGGAAGAACTAAAGGATGCGGTAGTCCGCCATCAGGGAATTTGTCAAGAACTTTTAGAAGTAAGGAGAAGGCATGGAGAGAAAACAGTCTATATCGCAGGTCTGGGACTGATTGGAGCTTCCGGCTCTGGGCATCAGGCGAGCTCATCCTGAGATAGAGATTCTTGGCTACAATCGCAGTGAAGAATCGCGCAGAGTTGCATTGGAGCGGGAATAGTAGATCGGGTAACGGATGATTTTGCTGCTTTGCACCTCTGGCTGATGTGATTATTCTGGCTAGCACTTATCAAGCAGACCATAGCATTTATCAAGGGACTAGCGGGCTGGAACCTGAAGGAAAATGTTATCATCTCCAGATGCTGGATCAACCAAGGCTGAGGATTGCTGGCTGCAGCACGAAAAGTATCTACAGAATAGACCCGTCCGCTTTGTCGGTGCTCTATCCTATACTGGAAGTCGCAAGACTCGGAGCCGTACACTGTCACCCTCTTTGAAAATGCCTGTATATCTTCGCCACCCTCTAGCCTGACCAAGCCTGGTACGCTTCGAGGAAATGAGAATTTCATGAGGTCTTCAATGCCTGTTTTATCCAGGTGACGCGGCCGAGCACGACCGAGTGACCAGTCAAATCAGTATTTCCGCATATCTTTAGCCTCAGCCTTATGGAGCAAGCGGCTGTTTATAGATAAGAGCATGAGCTGACCCAGTCTTTGCAGCTAGTGGTTTTGGGTGATATGACACAGATGCAGTAGAGTGAGCCAGGTGTGGACCTCTATCCTCTTGACAAAATCCCTGAAGCCATTTTGGAGCGGATGGAAGATTTTAAAACCAGTTAGACAAGGTTGCTGCAACGGATTGAGGCTAAGGATGAGACAGCTATCTGGAATTTTTCGATGATACGGCAAAGCCGCAGCAGATGAAATTCATAAGCGGGCGGGTGGTGATAGCTTTTATGACCTCTTATCAACGTTCCTGATGAAGAAGGAGCCATTCTTGCTAGGAATTACTGGAGAGGAACTTCCGTCGTCAATATCTGTATCAACGAGGAAAACCACTGAAGATACCCACGGTATTCATAAATTACCTTTTTAAAAATCGCCAAGACTTGGAAAAATCTGCTAGTAAGAGAAAATACTGTTTATGAAGTATTTTTGGACCAAAAAGAAAATGAGAATCTTATGACAAATATCTGTGATTTAGCGCACGAACTCAGTCGTGGACTTGCGAATGCCAGAATACAAAGCCGTAGTAGTAAAGCAAGCAGGCCATCAATGCGGACACAGTGAAGCCATGTGCACTACCTAGCTTTCCAGAAAGAGCTGCAGCAACTGGCCCAAACAGGTCAAATGCCGACCCAGATATTCAGGAAAAATGCGGAGTTTTGGAGATAAAATCCAAGGAAATGAGCTTTTGTCAGCTTTCATCAAATGCAAATAACAACTCTCTGTCTACTTGCTCTGATATTGAACGGATTATTTTTGAACCGATTCCAGGAACTATTCATAGAAGAAAGTTCTAGGGGTCAGATGAAACTAATGAGTTGGCTTTTGGCCTTCGTCGGTCTAGAAAGGCTATTAAGACTGAAAATGGGCATATTTTTTGGTCGCAAGAGGGTAGAAAACTAAGATGTTTCTATAAAATGAGATTATAGCAACAATTAGATATTGACTTGCTGCTTTACTATTGCTCCCAAAGGCTGAATATATAGTAAAAAACGCTTACACTCTGATTTTTGAAAGAACTGGTATGACTTTAGAAACAAGAAAGATTGCTATTCAAGATACATATGGCGACCGATTTCAACATTGCTGAGGCTAAAAGTGTGCTAAAATGAAGCAGGGTCTGCACATTTAGACTCTAACCTAGCTAGCTGGATGGAAGGGATGTATCACCAGAAGACGGCCAGAATCTCACTATGCACAAAATGGTGGTGCCGCCATCTCTGGTGGCATGATTGCCATGATGATTGTCAGCGTGAGCGGCTCTCTAGCGGCTCGTTTGCCCACCAAGAGAAAGGCTGAGGACTTGACCGCAGGTACAGTCGACTGGACGCCGTGCTCCACAGCACGCGAGAAGTTGATTGCCACTGAGCCCGACGCCTAGCACTGTCGAAATCATCGTCATCTTCGCATCTGAGGAGTTGGGAGCAAGAAAAGCTATACTCGGGATGGAGATGTCAGTTGGCAGGACAGCCAAGAGCCAAAGCTAGAATGTGTTGCAGTGCGGTGAAAGACTGATAGGAGGCAAATCTCATGACGCACGCTGCCATCAGAAATTTCAACATTAGCATGTTTGAGTACTTTATCTCGATGCAATTGAGAGCATTATTTTGGCATATAGTTAGCTTGTCTTTGGGGTCGTTACTGGATTCAGACAGGCATATGCGGCATATTTTGCGACTCATCTCGCGGATGTGAAAACGCCAGTCAAGGTAACTGCAAAAATAACAATCCTTACGCTTTTAGCTGCTTAAAAGAAACCAGCCAGCCTGTGTTACCTGAGTTCGGATTGCTTGTGTCTGATGACAGGTGCTTACTGCTGAAAGCTTGGCTGGTTAAAAATCAAGCTCTAGGGATTTACAGAGATTGATGGACTCGCTTTAGCTACTGGGCTTTGGCGTGCATAAAGCTTAAGTTAAATGGAGGCCATGCTGCGTGGTCTAGTAGACAAAATGTGTTGCGTGTTTGGACGGACTGCTCGACGCTCACTGAGGGATATATAAAACGGCTTTTGATGATATGAGTTTTTGGGCGTACTTAGGGACAGAGTCAAGATAGTCATCTACCCAGCTGAGGATGTCCTGTTGAGTTTAAGAAGGAATCTTCCGAGAATGAGATGACAGCTCTCGATTCATATTGATGACCAGATACAGCTGGTATCCGCCTAAATTTGGCGTTGAATTCTCGCTCCTATCCATCTATGTCGAGCACCACGTTTGCGTACTATTTTGAAGGTTGATCCGAGACAGGTTTTCAGATTATGATGAATTTTCTAATCTGGAACCTCATCGAAGATCGTCTCTGTCAGAAAGCGGCTGAAGCGCATTGCGGCCATCTCATGTCGGAGTGGTTATCACAGATGGTCCTTATTAGCTTCATTATCTTTGAAAAGATGAGAGCATGTGCACTGATCATTGCTCAGGTGATGGCGCAATTTTCGAGCAGTATCAGTATGGTTCAGCTACCTCTGGTGGATCCTGACTGGAAACAATGCTGACTTCGTGTATCCAAATGAATATGAGTACCAATCCTATCTTTAAACCAGCGCATCTGGTACATCGCTTAGATAAAGACGGGACTGACCACAGTCAATCTAAGGGAAATCACTCAGTAAGTTTAGTTTTGAGACTTACGATGATCGTGTTTCATACATAAGGATGCTTGCTCTGGATTATGATGTTCTTCTAGGAGAAAAGAAGGCGATCTCGATCTTTACGTTCTGAAAATAGCGCGATTTCGATACTACTGAGCCTCTCTAGCATCCAACCAACATGTTTGGGAATTCAATAGAAATTTCGACATGGCGGAAAGATATAGCAGTGGCTGGAGCTGCAATGTGGTACTAGTCGTATAAGTTTCCTGAGAAAGCGTGTCCTTTCTCTTATGGATAGATTACTCAAAGAGAGCTTAAGAGGCTGTGCTGGAAACGCAGGTGAGCATTAACAAAGCAGCATGCGTGGGTTCAGATCCATGTCGTTCTCTGTCTGTATTTCAAGCAGCGCCTTGCGCTGGTGATGTGAGGACAAAGAGAACGACATTCCACTTTTGCCTCAGTGCTGAGACCCTGCAGAATGCAGAAGTATGGGGATATTATGCTAAGACATGAGATGGACTCGTTTCCATCTTTTGTGTTGATACCTTGAAACTCTGAGGCGACTAAACTGTGCATATAGAAAGTTTTCGCGTTCTTGCATGTAGCAGGGCATACGATTGCTGATTATTTTCACGGTCGATCCATCATCGGAAGAGGGGACTCATCAGTGTCGTTCTCAATCTTCCTGTCCCGCAGTATTATCGGCTTCGATCTTGCTGCTTTCCTTGCTCTTGCAGTTTAGTTACTGACTCCGCCACTGTCGCATCTAGTCAGGCTTCTTCGTTAGCTTCAATATGACTCATTCTTTTCTGCCTGTGCTGTAGTATTTATGGATAAAGTCGTGATTGCTCCTCATCTGCCGCGGTGTCTCTGATTATCCTTGGCGCCATTGTCTTTAAATATGATCGTCACTTGCCCTTGGCCGTACAGTTCATCAAAGCAGCATTTTCGAAAGGCGGTTATGAGGGAAGGAGGGATGGATCATGTCTAATCTATGGAGTAACCCTGGCCATTTGGACCTCTGCCTTGTCCATTTTTGGCCTCACCTCGTTGGGATGCTGATTTTCCGTAGTTCCCATTCTTTGACGCGCCTCTCCTTTTAGCAGCGTTTTGGTGATTGTTTTGAAATTATCAGGTTTTTTGGTTTGTGGTGGTTTTGTTTTGTTGTTTTTGTTGTTTTGTGTTGTGGGACGCTCGCAGTATTCTTAGGAACCTTTGTGGCTGTGGTGGTCAATGCGACTTTCACAGCTCTGCAAAATTCTTTGGGATGGACTTCTTTTAGCGATTTCCTATTTCCCAAAATCTGTCTACAACAGCGATGGCAGTAGGATTACTGATAGAAAATGCGGAGCTTGACAACTGTTACCTTGGTGGTTGTTGTAGCGACAGGTATTTTGACAAGTGTCATGGGACCGACTGATTCTTAAACTGCTGAAAATTAAGGATCCAGTAGCAGTTGGCTTGGCCTTGGGTGGTACAGGACATGCGGTTGGTACAGGAACAACTGCAAATATGGACAGGTTGCTGGAGCCAGTGGCAGGTCTATGCAATCGGAGTGACAGGGATCATGTAATGTGATTGTCAGTCAGATCGTCGCAGCCATTATCTTAAAATACGAGCCAGTATTTTCGATCTTGCTTCATGTTTTTCATTTTATCTTGGTTGGAGTAGCTGCTAGGGAGGGCATCTGCTTGGGCGAAAAGCTCAGCAAGCTTGTCTTCTGAAGGACTAATTGTCCAGTTCCCCAAGCCTGGATTGATACCGACGCAGTAAATTGATCAACCACATTCATGCAGAATGAATGGAAGAGCTACGGTAGTGCTTGAAGACCTCATCGGGTGAAGTGGCGTTAGCGCCAGATGAGACAGTTACCACTTTGGCATTGAGGGCAGAAGGACCCACTTGGATCTGACAGAATCAAGTGCGCGTGAAGTCCAGTCAAGCAAAGTTTTTCACCACGCCCTGGGATGGCCCAGTTGTGAGACAGGTGAGAAGATCCAGATAGCATCAGCTGCAAGGATTCTTCACGAACCTTGGCAACAGCAGCTGGAGCTGGACTTTCGAGGTCTTGGTTGAAGAATGGTGCCCATCCTTGTGGTCGAGATGAGAAACCTCAGCTTTTACCAGCCAGAGCTTTTTCTGCTTGAGCTGCCAACTGATGATTGAATGAACCTTGACGAGTGAGCCAACAATAAATAGTACTGAACATAAATGTGTCCTCCATTTTATCTTTATTTTAGAGTGCTCTCTTGTTACTATCTATGTTGCAACAATTGTCACTAATTAGCAATAATTTAGCTCAGCTTTTGAAAGTGAGAGACGTACTAATTCTTCTTGGTCGTTTTGGGAGGTGAGGCAGTCGCTGCATGGCGGATATTGGCGATGTGCTCTGGTAGGACAACCTCGATCTGGCCTTGGTCGGTTAGTTGGATGCGAAAGGAGCGGCGGTCATTGGGATTCGTGGCTGACGATCCAGCCATCCTTTCCATATTTTTGATAACGACCGTCATTTTCCAGTAGCTAGCATATGCTATCAATCAAATCTTGAATCCACAGTTCTCCTTTACTATAAGGTTTCAAAACGGAAAATTAGGTGAGCGTCAAGATCATGCTTCTTAAAGATTTGAGCTTCGAGATTCACGAATGACGTCTGACTTATGGAGACGATAGTGTCTTGAGGTCAAGTAAATGTATCCTTGTCTAGGTTTTCAGGTTATTTTCATAGCAACATTTTTATCAATAGTAGTAATAAATGCAAATGTAATAAAAGGTCCTAGAAAATCAGGCTATTTGTAGTATAATGATTCAGTGAAACATAAAATAAGAAAGGCTGAATTTCCTATAAGGCACTATGTATCGGGCTTTTCCTCGTCCTCCCACAGCGCTTGTCGATGCTGCACTTTACTCGAGGCTGGGCAGTCAGCCAGGAGGCTCTCAAAATCGCTTAAGAGAAATGCAGATTTGAGAAAGTCTGACGAGCTTTGCATACAATGGCTAAAGAGTCCTATATAGCTTGTATTGGGAAAACTGGTAAAAAGGAAGAAGCTGTTCTGATTTCCAAAATTGAAAACAAATCCATGTCTGACGCCACAAGATGGGATGAGTCAGGCAGAGGCAAGCACGGCCAAGGAGAACGAGCAGCCTCTGTATGGATAAGACTACTTTGTGAGTTATTTGACCAGTCAGCCTGTTTGAAATTAGTCTGGAAGCACTTATTACAATATCGGATTTGAAAAGCAAGACATTGCTTCAGTAAGGAGGGGCTATGAAAGTGTATCCAATCGTGTTTTAAATATGGGAAAGAAAGTGTGACCTTTAGCGGCGCTAGGAGCCAAAGCTTTTAAAGGAAACTGAAGGCGAGGGATATCCTTTCTTTTGACCTTTGGGAGCCAGATTTTCCGACGCCTAAGAATATCCGGCAAGCAGCGATGGCGAGCGATTGAAGATGGTACGAGCTGTTTTATCACGGTCAACAAGTGGTCTGCACTGAGCTGAAAAGCGCGGTTGTAGACTATTTTCGCCACAGTACTATGGCTGTGAGATTCAGCCTCAATCATAGTGACAGTATGGCAACGGGGCTAAGTTCTCTCTTTACACCTTCTTTGTGAGCGTGATTGATCCAGAAGGATGAAGTCATTATTCCAACCCTGACTGGGTTAGCTACGCCGACCAGATCTTGATGGCCGAGAGAAAGCTGTTTTGCTCAACGACAGAGGAAAACAACTTTAAGGTAGACGGTGCCCGGATTGGAGCCGCTCGCACTGAGAAGACAAGGTCTTGGTTCTGGAACCTCCGTCCAATCCGACTGGTATGATTTATACAGCAGAAGAACTGTTGGCTATCAGAGAACTGGGCTGTTGAGCATGATATATCTTGATCTTGGCTGACGATATTTATGGTCCCATGGTCTATAACGTGTAATAAATTTCACGCTGATTTCTAGTTTATCCGAGGGAAATTCACCAAGCAAACGGTCGTCATCAATAGTGTTTCCAAGAGTTACTCTATGACGGGCTGGCGGGATTTGATATGCTATGGGTGAAGGCTGAAATGTATCTCAGCGATGAAGCAGGTTGCAGGGCAAACGACTTCTAATCAACAGCCATGGCGCAATATGCACGCCATTGAGCCTTGACGGGTGGTCAGGATACGGTCACTATGAGATGACCTTGAAGACGCCTGAATACTATTTATCCTTTGTTCTCAAAGTGCCTGGTTTCAGTCGTCAAACCTCAGGGAGCCTTCTACCTCTTCCCAAATGTCCAGCGATGAAATGAAGGTTATACCGATGTGACGCCTACCATGATTTTTAGAAAGAAGTAGGTTGACTCTGTGGTGACAGGGGACAGATTTTGGTAGCCAGAAAATGTCCGCCTTAGCTATGCGACTGACATGGATACACTAAAGAAGCGGTTCAACACCCTCAAGAATTTTATGGAAGTGAAATGATTGATCATTTTGAGATTAAAGTAAAGGATTTGCAAAATTTCAAAAGACTTTTATACAGCTTTCTTGCTCCTCTTGGCTAGGAATAGTTTTAGAACGACTCTCTACTCAGTTTTAGTTCTAATAGTCCTCATCCTGGTGGAGATTTTTGGTTAGGAAAGGGAGAGCAGTCCCTGTTCACTTTGCTTTGCAGAAAACCTGAACAGGTTCGGACTTTGCTACGAGGCGGGTTTTGAAGGCAGGTGGAAAAAGATAAGGTGAACCTGATTATCGGATGATCATCTACCTTACTATACGGCTTTTATCCTGACCAGATGGAAATAATGTCGTGAGTCTGCCACAAAGAATAAAAATAGAAAAAGAAGAAACGTGTCGAAGAAAAATGTAACAATTATTGATGTAGTCATGTTGTTGAGAAGAAGTAACGATTGGTTGCTTGGTGGCCAACAAGTCAGGAAAAAGGAAAATCGCTTTCTTGCAGTTGCGTGATGGTTCTGCCTTTCTCACGAGGGTGTACTAAAACCTAACTTTCATTGAGAAATTTGGCGAAAGAAGTAGGACTTGAGAGTTTGATACTATCAAGCATGGAGCCAAAACATCTGTCTATGCGACAGGGATTGTCAAAGACGGAGCGCTCAAAGGGTGACTATGAGCTGGACATCACAGATATCGAAATCATCGGCGAGTCTAAATGACTATCCAATCACGCGAAAAGAACACGGCACTGACTTCTGGACAACCGTCACTTGTGGCTCCGTTCTCACCAAAACAAGTTGCCATGATGCAAATCCGTCAATGCCATCATCATGCTACTTTAGATTCTTTGATAGAATGGCTTTATCAAGTTTTGACAGCCCGATCTTATTCGGGAGAATGCGGCAGAGGATTCGACTGAACTCTTTTGAAATAAACTACTTTGAACTCCAGCTTGCTGGTCATCGGGTCATGCCTCGACAGCTTGAGGGCTATCATGGGACGTGTTTGATGATTTTGGACCTGTATTTCCGTGCTGAAAATCAAAAACCCCGCCGTCACTTGACAGAGTTCTGGATGATGGATGCGGAGTATAATTTTATACTCACGATGAGTCACTCGACTTGCAGGAAAGCTTATGTAAACAGCACGATTCAGGTGTGCTGGACCGTGCTCCTCAAGCTAAACATTGGGACGTGATGGTAGAACTCTTGAAGCGCTTTACGTTGCTGAGCCGTCAGCGCGTTACCTACGATGAAGGGTTGACCTCTTGCAAGCCATGAAAATGATGAAGATGCAGATTATGAGCATCTTTGGAGACATGGCGATGCTTTTGGATGCCGCATGAGCATGGTTTCAAACCACTGGTGTACCAACCTTTGTGTGGTGAACTACCCAGCAGCCATCAAGGCTTTCACATAAACCAGTTCCGAAATCCAGACCGTGTCCTTTGATGCAGACTTAGCTTGCTCAGAAGGCTACGGAAATCAATCGGTGGCTCTATGCGTGAGGAAGACTACGATGCTCTGGTCGCTAAAATGAAGAGCTTGATATGGATACATCGAATATGAATTTCTACTTGGATCTTCGTAGCACGGCTCTGTTCCACACTGGTGGATTTCGCATCGGTATCAGAGCGTATGGTAACCTCGTAGCGCACCAAAGCATATCCGTGAAGCCATTCCATTCCTCGTGTCGTACCGTTAACCGTATGAATGAGCGACAGAATCGCAACGTCGAATTACTGTCGTCCACCTGCGCGCAGTTGAGTAGGCTGCAAATCGACTGATGAACCAGCGTAGTAGAGCCCATTCAAATCATCAGACTGGCTTGACAACTAGTACAATTTGCAGTGAGGCTAGGACTTTTGTCCAGCCCTGTCAACAACGGAATTATGAAACAACCAGAATATAGAATTTCAGAGAATAGAAGAGGTGAGCCTGTAAACACTGGATTAACAAGACAAGAGTTAGAAATTAGTGCTTGTTGGGAAGGAGCAAAAGAAGTAGTACGTGAAAATATCATACCTGATGGCCGGAGTAGAATTCTTTTTGCCTTTCTAGGCATTGCACGAAGTTTTGGATTTTATTTCTAAGTCAAAATGGCATGTCCCTCTGGCAGATTGGGCTTTTGGAGCATTTTCATGCCACTAGTGTCGTCATTTGTGAAATTCCGTCTGGGATGTTGGCGGACCGCTTTTCACTGAGCAATCTGTATCTAGGCCGGATGCTGGAGTGTAGTCTTCGATTCTATGTTGGCGCAGTGGGAACTTTGAGCCCATGTACCCAGCTGTGACTGACTCAGTGCTTGGTCCCATAATTTTTGATTCCTGGGACAAGGCACATGGTCTATGAGTTACAAATCCCGTGGAGGCGGGACTCAAGGAACGCTATCTGTCCATCCGAGTTTTTAGCGTCTCGGTGGCTGTGACTGACTCTGATCTTTCGAACGGTCTGGCTGGATTTTTGTCCATGGACAATTGCATCTGACCTACTATACCGCTGGAATTGGGACCTCTGTGCATCGTTGCTCTCTTGACTTTGGATGTAGCTAGAGGAGCCAGAGTGTCAAGTCAGAGAAAGCTATGAGGGCCTCGAAAGCCATGAAAAGATTATCTGGGCTGTCAAAGAGGAGTTTGCAGAGAACCCAGCGCTTTACTCTGGATGATCGTTCTGTCCCAAATCATCGGACCCTCATGCATATGCGATGTTTTACTCTGCAAAATCACCTGCCTGACTTAAAGATCTTGGCGACTTTCGGCATTGGTCATGCTGATTGGCAGTGCTTTGACATCTTTGAGCGGTCTCATCTGTGCAGTGTGATTGGAAAGAAATATTCTGTGAAACTCTTTCCTTAGTGGTCCTTCTAACTGGGTAAACTTCACCTGCCAGCCTGTTTTGATTCAGTCATCTACATTACGGTTTATCTAATCAGCAGCACCTTATGTGCTCTTTTCCAACCGATTTTTGACGTGATTTTAATAGCTGTAGAGTGAAGTGCAGGGCGACCATGCTTAAAATATCCTGTTCTACTGATGTTTCATGCCTGGTATGATTGTCATTTTTCCTCTGACTGGCTGGTTGATTGATAATCTTGGCTTCGACTGGACGTTTATAACTTTGGGCCGGATTCTTATTAGCAACTGACACCGTTTTGCATATGGGTCTAAAGAAAATATTGAGACACAAGAAATCTAATATAATGTTCTCTTTCTGCTGGTCAGAGGAGAATATTTTTACCAGAAAATTGGTAAATAAAATAGTTCTGTAATGGAAGTAAGGCAGTATGAAAGATTTATTGAAATATTTCAAGGAATATATCAAAGGAGTCTGTTGGGGCCCTTGTTCCAAGCTTTTGGAAGCTAGTTTTGAACTCTTGGTCCCGATTCTGATTACCGCAGAGTTATGGACAGAAACTATTCCACTCGAAAAGGACATCCATCTCTACTGGATGGTTTCTTTTGATGGGCCAGCTGCGCTGGGTAGTGGTAGCAGTGGTGGCCAGTATTGATACGTCAAAGGCACGACAGTGGGCACGCGGATGACAAACCTCTATCAAGATTGCGCCTGCTTCCCAGGCTGGTCAGGATGAGCTGACGACCTGGCAGTGACTCAGGCGACGAGCGACACCTATCAGATTGGACGAGATCAATCAATTTTCTTCGTCTACAGACATACATCATGTTTTGAAACTCCATCATCGCGACGCTGCTATCAGTCCAGCTATCACCTTGTGGGTTTAGCCCATATGGCAATTTTGTAGCTATTGTGTTTTTCATGTCTCAAATATTCGATCCCTCTGCTAGAATTCCATAGCGACAGACCAACTGAATCAATCTGACAACGTGAGCAGCTACACAAGCATAAGTTGCCGAGCTTTCAATTGGACCCAGCGGGGTTCAGAACTTCTTAATCGCAACAGGCTCTGTTTAGCGGTCGGGACGGGGCTCGGCTGGTCTAGTTAGTCCTCTGACCTTTCTTACAGTCAATGGTGCCCTGATTGCTTTTGGGTTGGCAGGAATAACATCGGAAAGACTTGCTTTGTTAGGGATGCTAGGCTTTGGTCAGTATTTATTGCGAATTTTGGTGGTACTCAGCTGGCTGGCACTGGTCAACTCCGCAATCAAAGCTACATCAGTGCAGGGCCGCATCAGTCGGTGCTGAGGCAAGCGAGAAGAGATGTCCTGCAGGTGAGTGCGAAACTGCAGTTCTACCAGAATCAAGCTGTTAAAGTCCAGCAGAATGGCACCTTGTCCAAATGCAGCTGGTGTGCTCCGGCTGGTCTGAGCACCGATTTGAAAAGTATGAATTAGACTTTTTGGGAGTTATTGTGGGACAGGCTCAGAAGTCTACTCTGGTTCAGCTGCTGACATCTTTATCCTGTGGCACTAATTAAGTTTGACCATCTTTTCCCAAGACGTCCTAAAAATCTGAGCAGAATGGGTCTCTGGATCAGTCTGGTTACTCAGAGAAGGCGGAGCTTTTCAAAGGACCGTGTTTCAAATCGACTTTGGATTATCAATAAGCCAACAGATGGAGACTTGCTTGAGCTTTAGAGATTGCTCAGGCAGCAGACTTTGTCTCTCAGAGAAGGAAGGTGGCCCAGATTACCGACTGCCAAAGCTGGTGGAATTTTTCTGGCAGTCCAGCGTCGCGTTCTTGACTGCAGAGCTGTCACGGAGGCGCCTTTGATTTTAAATGGGTGACGACCTCAGCTCTGGACTATCGAGCGGGTTCCAGACTCCTGCAGGCTATGGGTAATTGGCTTCAGACCCAGTTTCACTTGATCTACTCAAAGCGGACCAATAAGCACGCAGATCAAATTTTGGTCCTAAATAAGGAGAACAGGTGATGCAGTCGCCATGAGGGAACTCTTAGTCAGCTCTGCCATTTACCGAGAAATTCATCACTCACAGCATAGTCAAGGAGAAAAGCATGTTTTGGGCATCACTAACGGCTTGGGCGTTTGGCTCGAGATTTGCTACCCAGGCGCTGGCTCTTTCTCTAGCTAGTCTGGGGCAGTGGCTCAGTGAAATCAGCTGGCTACAGTTTGATACATGAGCTGCGGTTGTTAGCCGCTTCTCACTCAGCGGGCCAGCGTTGATTAAATTTTGGGCCAGATGGAACGCTGGGCCTCTTGTAATGCAGCAGTTCAGTGGTTCAATCGCCTCCTAGTCAGCTGGTTTATCATTACAGCCATCGACAAGGCGTGTAAAGTTTCATTATCTGCCTTTGGCTATCTGGATCGGCAGGGCACTGGCGACCGATCAGTGATCGGTGACGACTTGGGTTTTCTTTCAGCAATGGCACCTGATGGTTTTAATCAATTCTTTGTAGGTTGCCAGCAATCTGGCTGGAAGCATCATTAGTGCTGGCCAGATTGGTTTTTTCTCCTGCTTTGCCCAGTTTCTTTGACGCCCTTTCTCTCTTCTTAGCTCGCTTGAAGAGTTTTAGCTTTTCCAACAGCAGACGCAGGCGAGGTTCAGACCAACTGATTGAGGAAAGTTTGACCCAGGAAAGTTTGATTCAGGCACCCAATGCTCCGGGGCAGTTTGATACAGCTTTACTTACATAATCAAGCGGACTGTTCTCAGGCGGCCTTTTTCTGTTCTTCGACAGTCAATCCTTCGGCTCTTTGTACCTGATCCACAATAGCTGATTGCGGGCTTTGGTTCAGAATCATTTAGGGGAACGAAACTTTGGATTTGGGCAGCTGAACCTCCTTTATCGGCCGATACCGACTTTTCAATATATTGATCATGTCAGATTGCAGGCCTTTAGCTTGTGCGGGCAAATTGCAGCGTTTAGACTGGAAAATAGCGAGAGCCCACTGTTCGAAATTTGTCGGTCTGAAGATATCAAAGACAGACTAGTTTGAACATGTGAGCACTGCAGCTGTAGGTCTGAAGAGCTGATTCAAGTTGAATAAAGGATTCCAGCAGCTAGCAAGGTCGCCATTGTCGGGCCAACTGGTGCTGGCAAATCAACTCCTGATTAACCTCCTCATGCGCTTTTACAATGTTGATAGTGATCTTGTTGCTGAGTGGTATTCCCATCACATTACACTACTGCGACCTCTTGTCTGATGGTTTGAGCATGGGTACTGAGACTTGGCAAGACAGCGACCATTCCGACATAGCTTTGGCGGCCAGTGCAGAAGAATAGCTGTAATGCTGTTCTTTATCCAGCAACACCTCAGGAATATGACGCCTTGCCAGCGGACGCTGGGGACTCCATGTCTCAAGGTCGTGGCGGTACGGCTATTGCGTGTCTTCTTGGCTGCCTAAAATCCCTAATCTTTGGACGGGGCGACTTCCTCCATCGATACCGGACAGAAGTTTTGATTCAGGAGAACTTGGCAAATCATGCATTTGGGGCGTGGCTTATCTCGCTCACCGCCTGCACTATTCCAAAATGCTGACACCATCATCGTTTATGGTAGATGGTAATATCGTTGAACGTAGCGTCACCGAGAGCTCATGGCAGCCAGAGTTATTTTTTTGCAAATGCAGACAGCACCCAGGAGTAAGAAGGGCTTTATTAAAGTTCAAAGATTGATATGAAGCCAAAAGGGGTTGGAATCCAACTCTTTTTGCCTATTCAACTCTCAGCCTATCTCCGTGATCGATAAATCTTTGACGAGACTTCTTTGAGAAAGATCGATCGTGAGAACAGCGATGATAGCGCCAGGATAGGTCTCAAAGCGCGAACCTGAGGCTGAGGAAGAGGTGGGAGAGAAGTTGCGGGTTGGTTCGTCAGAAGGAGGACATTGGGACGATCTAGGACAGTTTGAGCAGGAGGAGCGGCACTGACCTCCGGAGAAAGCTGCCCAATCGGTGGCCGGAGCCTGTCTGGCGCGTAGACTGGAGACTGGCTAGATGGAATTGGGTGCCTCTGACCTTGTCATAGAGGTGAAGATCAAGGGCTGCTCTTATCAGCCAGCAAGTCGCCGTAATGCTGGGGCATATGGCCAACCCGCATATCTGTCACTCGCAAGATTTTCCTTATTTCTTTAAGCAGAGTAGATTTGCCACCATAAAGCAATCGATTGATTTCCTGACGCAGACTTCCAGGTGGGTTCTGCATGATTGTCGTTCGTCTGTTCCAGTTTCATTCATCTGAATTGAGGATTCTTTTGGTGGCGACTTCCTCTTGAGAAGTGAAGGATGATGGCTTCTTCCTGTGTCAAGTTTCGGTCATTTCAGCACCTGCCTTTTCAAATCAACTTGCCCCCACTGCGAAGACGTTTTTCATCTTCTTAGCTAATAGTCGGCCTTGGACATCGTTTTGGTATTTTCTCGAGCCTTTTTCGAGCATTTGTTTGACTTGACGAAGTGTTTTCTGGTCTTGTGTTCTTCGCTACTCGCACGTTGTCCTGTTTTCAAAGGCTTCCTGACGTTGATGCGATGGTTTTCATAGTCCAGACTCCTTACTGGTGAGCCTCCTGTTTCACTGATTCGCTCAGATGGACAATCTTGGTCGCAACCGAGGCGAGAAAGTGCTCGTCGTGAGAGACGAAAAGGATAGTTCTCTGGCTATGACTGATGAGTTTTTCCAGCCAAGTCAGGTTTCAAGATCAAAGGTCGTAGAGGGCTCGTCAAGAAGAGATATCAATCGCTGGCTGGTTTCTTGTTGTTGAACTTTAGCTTTCTCCTCCAGATGAGCTAGCGAACTGCTGCTTTATTGGCAAAACGCTGGCTGTCAAGTTGAGCTCTGGCATAGCGATGGGGCTTGGCATAGTCGGCTCGGTCTCAAATCAACAAGAAATGATGTACAGGCGTCAGTTGGGCATATGGCCGTAACTTC